>ERZ827363.195-NODE-195-length-64439-cov-10.841079_pt1 | contig 64439 bp, 62 predicted proteins | sample MGYA00519776_ERZ827363 | MGnify/ENA primary metagenome ERZ827363 (study PRJEB31778, sample SAMEA3449288) | human gut metagenome | biome: human gut; feature: human-associated habitat; material: faeces | place: United Kingdom | collected 2010/2012 ... | reverse complement strand
ATTATAAAAAGATTTTACAAGGATTTTCATATGCTTCAGAAAGCAATCCATGTGAATCAGGCAATAGAATTGGTAAAAAAACTTCTTCCAGAGGATATAAAGCAGGTTGATTCAACAATGGATGAAGAAGTTAATAAGGAATATATTTATTATGAATCTTCTAAAGGTAATTTCAGAGTAGGACTATCCTATGGATATGAATTTAATGATGAAAATATAGATGTAGTAAATAAAAATAAAATCGTTGGTATAGATTATAGTAAAGAGATAAAATAATAATACTAATAAATTTATTTAAGTAACAATAAATATTTACGAACTTAGTAATTCGTAATATTAATATAATGTGAATCAAAAAAATAGGAGTATATAAATCAATTGGTATACCCCTACTTTTTTATTATTAAAATTGTTTTTAATATCAACACTATATTAAAACATAGCTAATTTTTAAATTGCAATGAGTACAATATATTATTATTTTGGTTTTGATAAAATAGGATTAAACTGAAAGTATATACAATTAAAAAGATATTTATTGTATAATATGGCATTATAAATACATTGATAATTGTTTGGAGGATAGAACAATGCAAACTTTAGCGGAGAAATTTAGACCAAAATCTTTATATGATATAGTGGGTCAAGAACACATATTAGGAAAGGGAAAAGTTCTTAGAAGGTTGATAGAAAATAAAAACGTTAGTAACTTGATTTTATTTGGACCTCCAGGTATAGGTAAGACAACAATTGCACAATTAGTAGCAAAAGGAAGTAACAAGAAATTATTTAAACTCAACGGAACAACTGCATCTGTAAAAGATATACAAGAAATAGCTAAAACATTAGATACTTTAGAGGGGTATAATGGGGTCGTGGTATATCTTGATGAAATACATGCTTTTTCTAAAAATCGACAAAGTTCTATTTTGAGTTATCTTGAAACAGGACAAATAACTTTAATTGCTAGTACAACAGAAAATCCATATCATTCTATTCATCCAGCTATATTAAGTAGATGTATGGTTTTTGAGCTAAAACCAATAAGTAATGAGGATATAATTAAAAGATTAAAGGTTTGTATAAATAAAGCAAGTGATTCATGGAGGAATATTAGCTATGATGATGACGCTTTAAAATATATAGCTAACATTTCTAATGGTGATTTAAGAAAGGCGATTAGTATACTTGAATTAATCATAAATTCTTATCTTACTGAAGAACTTCATATAGATGTAGATATAGTCAAAGAAGTATCTCAAAAAAATATTGTGATGGATGAATCTCAATACTATGATTGTATAAGTATGTTACAAAAAAGCATAAGAGGTAGTGATGTAGATGCTTCATTACTAGCACTTGCAATGCTTATAAAAGGTGGAGTTGATTTAGAAAAAATTATAAGGCGTTTATTAGTTATAGCATCAGAAGATTGCTTAGGAATGGGTAATATGTATTCTACATTTTACGCTTTAACACAAGCATCTAAGGAGGTTGGTGGGGTGGAAGCTTCTATAGTTCTATCACATGCAGTTATCATACTTGCTACATCACCTAAATCAAATAGTGCTTATACTGCCATAAAAGCGGCTATGAATGACGTAGAAAATATTAATATAGGAGATATACAACCGTACTTAAGAGATGCTCATTATAGCGGAGCTGAAAAGTTAGGAAGGACAGGATATAAATATCCGCATGATTACCCTAATAACTATGTTGAACAAGAATATATGCCAGAAAATCTAAAAGGGCGAGTTTATTATCATCCTGGAAATAATAAATATGAAAATGCAATAAAGGAATATTGGAAAAAAATAAAGGCATGATTTTGAAAACCACTATGTAAAACAACAGAATATAGCAGATGTCATCAAAAATAAAAAAGCTATAATAAATATATAAAAATATTTATTATAGCTTTTTTATGTTAATATTTTTATCGTTTTAAACTTCTTCGTGAGGTGTTGTCTTCATTTTGTTGTTTAAATTATGTTTTTTAGTTCTAGTTTTTTTGCTTAGTTTAGCTTCATCTTGAGAGGCTATTTTAACATTAACCTCCACATCATTTGCATGGCAAACACCCAGTTCATCACCTAGTTCAAGTTTTTCATTTTCTAAATCCTTCATTTTTTTAGTACTAGGTCTTTTTTTATTAGTCATTTTTTCACATCCTTAATAAATTTATAACATTATTATTTGTTTTATATCCTTTTAAAATTCCTACAAAATATAATAAAATCAAATATTATTAATATACATATAGTATAAAATAATTTTTAATTGCAACTGTCATTAAAGAATCTTAATATTAATAATGAGGGATAGATAAATTTAATTTTTATTGGGAAGTAATATCAGGGGGAATGTCAATGATTCAAAGACTTAATAATACTTATCATAAAAAAGTTATTGAATACTTGTATAGAGAAAAAGAAGTTAATATTTTTCTAATCAGCGATATAGAACGATATGGATATGACAGCTATTTTTTTAGCATTTATGGCGGAATAAACAAAAAGGGAGAAATAGAAGGGCTTTTGCTTAAATGCTTCGAATTTATTATTTTTTATGCTTATGATGAATTTGATGTGGATGAATTTGCCTCTTTTATCAATGAAAGTGATTGTGAAGAAGTATGTGGTAAATCTGAAGTTTTAGAAAAATTAGAAAAAAAGATTGATCTAAAAAGATTTAGAAAGGTAAATATATTTAAATTATCAAAATTAAGTCAACTGCCAATATATAAAGAAGACAATATTAAATTAAAAAAAATAAGGTTTGGCAACTTAAATAAAATAGTTAGACTATATGAAGAAATAGATGAATTTGAAAATACAACGGTGGACAACATAAAAGCCAGTCTAAAAACAGGAAGAGGATATTGTGTAGAAAGGGATGGAAAAGTTGTATCCATGGCAAAGACCACATCTGAAAATAAAACTAATGCAATGATAATAGGGGTAGGAACTCATCCTAAATATAGAAATCGAAGTTATGCTAGTAAATGTCTAATAAAAATTTGCAATGAATTAATACAAGAAAGAAAAATACCATGCTTATTTTGTGATAATGAAAAGGCAAGTGAAATTTACGAAAAAGTAGGTTTTGAAAAAATAGGATATTGGAGTATATATAAAAAGTATCTATAAAATAAAGAAGATAATTTGAATTTTCAAGTTATCTTCTTTTTAATTTGGGTATAAATTTATTAAATTAAAGAATAAAAATAAAAAAATTTAATTCTGATAAAAATAGTCAGAAATAAATCTTGACAAATTTAGTAGGAAATAATAAAATGATATTAAAGTAATTCATACAAGTTTAGTAGGAATTATATTAGACACAGAGGGTGATAAAAAATGAAATTATCAACTAAAGGGAAGTATGGTCTAAAAGCGATATTTGAACTGTCTTTGCATGTAGACGAAGGGCCTATGTCTGTCAACATGATTGCTAGTAAACAAAATATACCAGAACAATACTTAGAACAAATATTTTCAAAAATGAAAAAAGCCAAACTAGTTACAAGTGTAAGAGGAGCACAAGGAGGATATTTGCTTAACGAAAAACCTCAAGATATTACAGTAGGAGATGTACTTACTGTATTAGAAGGTCCAGTATCCTTATCTCAATGTATAATAGACGAAGGTTGCTGTGAAAATTCTAATGACTGCTCTACTAAATTAGTTTGGGAAAAGTTAAAAAAGGGTATAGAAGATGTATTGAATTCAATTACCCTACAAGACATGATTGATGATTACAATAAGAAGAATAACATAAAAGAATTTGATATAACAAAATTAATGAATACTAAAAAATAGGAGATGACTATACAATGGAAAAAAGAAGATTATACATGGATTATTCAGCAACTACTCCAACTAAAAAAGAAGTTGTAGAAGAAATGATGCCATACTTTACTGAAACTTTTGGGAATGCATCAAGTTTCCACTTATTCGGTAGAGAAGCAAAAAAGGCTTTAGATATGTCAAGAAAAAGGGTAGCATCACTTGTTAATGCTGACCCAAATGAAATATACTTTACTAACGGTGGTAGCGAAAGTGATAACTGGGCTTTAGAAGGAACTGCTTTTGCAAGAAGAGATAAAGGTAACCACATAATAACAAGTAAAATAGAACATCATGCTATACTTCATACTTGTGAATACTTAGAAAAAGTTCACGGATTCGAAGTAACTTACTTAGATGTGGATGCTAACGGTAAAGTTGACTTAGAACAATTAAAAAGAGAAATAAAAGATACTACTATATTAGTAAGTATAATGTATGCAAATAATGAAATAGGAACTATACAACCTATAAAAGAAATAACTGAAATAGCTCATGCGCACGGTGCACTAATGCATACAGATGCTGTTCAAGCAGCTGGAAATATACCAGTAGATGTTAAAGACTTAGGTGTAGACTTAATGAGTATGTCAGGACACAAAATATACGGACCAAAAGGTATAGGTTCACTATATATAAGAAAAGGTGTTAGAATACACAACCTTATACATGGTGGAGCTCAAGAAAGAAAGAAAAGAGCTGGTACTGAAAATATACCTGCAATAGTAGGATACGGAAAAGCTGCTGAAATGGCAAAAGAAAATATGGAACACCATATAGCAGAATTAACTAGACTTAGAGAAAAATTAATAGCTGGTGTAATGGAAAGAATACCTCACACTAGATTAAATGGTCATAGAACTGATAGATTACCAGGAAATACAAACTTCTCATTTGAATTTATAGAAGGTGAAGGAATACTTCTATTATTAGACCAAGTTGGAATAGCTGGTTCAAGTGGTTCAGCTTGTACATCAGGATCTTTAGATCCATCACATGTTTTAATGGCAATAGGATTAACTCATGAATGGGCTCATGGATCTTTAAGACTTACAGTGGGAGATTTTACTACAGATGAAGATATAGACTACATCTTAGAAAAATTACCACCAGTAATAGAAAGACTTAGAATGTTATCACCTTTATATAACACTTATTTAAAAGAACAAAAAGAAAAACAAGCTGTTAAATAATAGATAAAAATATATAGTTATTAATTAGGAGGAAAAAATTATGCAATATAGTGATAAAGTAATGGATCATTTCTTAAACCCAAGAAATGTTGGACAAATAGAAGACGCAAGTGGTGTTGGTGAAGTAGGAAACGCTAAATGTGGAGATATAATGAAAATATTCTTAGATATAGAAGATGAAATAATAAAAGACGTTAAATTCCAAACTTTTGGATGCGGATCTGCTATAGCGTCTTCATCAATGGCAACTGAAATGGTAAAAGGAAAAAGTATACATGAAGCATTAGCTTTAACTAATAAAGCTGTTGCAGAAGCTTTAGATGGTCTTCCACCAGTAAAAATGCACTGTTCAGTTTTAGCAGAACAAGCTATAAAAGCTGCTTTAATAGACTATGCTAAGAAAAATAATATACACATACCAGAATTAGATGGTATAGTTATAGATGATGACCATGATCATCACCATGATATAGAAGATGAAGATTAATAATTAAAAAATAAAAATCTTTGGGGTATTTATCTCAAAGATTTTTTTTGTCCATAATTAAAGAGAATAAATTTTAAATTATGCTTTTAAAAATTATTGAAAGTATATATAATATAGAGAATGAGGTGATTTAGAAAATGAGCAAAAGAGTAATGATAGGTATGAGTGGTGGAGTTGATAGTTCTGTTGCTGCATATCTACTTAAAAAACAAGGATATGAAGTAATCGGTGTTACCATGAAATTATGGCAAGACGATGAAGAATATGATTTAATTGAAAATGATGGTGGATGTTGTTCCCTTGAAGCTGTAGAAGATGCAAGAGCAGTTGCAGATAAGTTAGGGATACCATTTTATGTTTTAAACTTCAAAGAAGTATTTAAAGAAAAAGTAATAGATTATTTTATTGATGAATATTTACAAGGAAGAACTCCAAATCCATGTATAGCGTGTAATAAACATATAAAATTTGATGATTTATACAGAAGAGCCATGGCACTTGGATGTGATTATGTGGCGACTGGTCACTATGCTAAAATAGAAAAAGACGAAGAAACTGGTAGATATTTACTTACAAAATCAGTTACAGACAAAAAAGACCAAACTTATGCTTTATATAATTTAACACAAGAACAATTAGAGCATACTCTTTTACCAATAGGAGACTATGAAAAAGAAAGAGTTAGAGAAATAGCAAAAGAAATGGGTATGGATGTTCACAATAAACCAGATAGCCAAGAAATTTGTTTCGTAAAAGATAATGACTATGCAAACTATGTAAAAAGACATTCAAATAAACGTATTAAAGAAGGTAATTTTGTAGATACTAAAGGTAATGTTCTTGGAAAACATAAAGGAATTATTTATTACACAATAGGTCAAAGAAAAGGTCTTGGAATAGCTTTTGGTAAACCAATGTTTGTTCTTGACATAAATCCAAAAACAAACGAAGTTATATTAGGTTCAAATGACGATTTATTCAACAGAGAATTAATTGCAAAAGACGTAAATTTAATAACAATTGATAAAATAAGAGAACCAATAAGAGTTGAAGCTAAAATAAGATATTCTGCTAAACCATCACCAGCAACAGTTTATAACAACGGTGATGATAGCATAAAAATAGTATTTGATGAGCCACAAAGAGCTATCACAAAAGGACAATCAGTAGTAATGTACCAAGGTGATAAAGTTGTTGGTGGAGGAATTATAGACAAAAGTTTATAATTAGTCTTGATTAAAAATTAAAAATTTAGTAGAATTACTATATACAAATGAAATTTTACAAATAATTTAAATACAGTGAAAAGAAGTAGTAAAATATTTGAAGTCTTCACAGAGAAGGAGTCGTGGTGAGAGCTCCTAGAATAGAATATTTGAAGCAGTCTTGGAGTATCAATCTGGAAATTAAGTATAGATTGACGGTAGTTCCGTTATAGCTAAGGTTTTCTGAAGATATCATATTTTATGATAATTAGGGTGGTACCGCGAATATACCTCGCCCCTATATAGTTTTATATAGGTGCGAGTTTTTTTAATTTAAAAATATAATTTTCAATTTAAATAGATATATATTTTAATTAAAAATTATATAAAATTTAGACAATTTTTTATTTGTAAAAATTAATAGATAAATAGGAGGATGCAAATAATGCAAAAATTAGGAACTAATGAAATTAGAAAAAGATTTTTAGATTTCTTTGAATCAAAAGGGCACTATGTTGGTAAAAGTTCATCTTTAATACCAAACAACGATAAAAGTTTATTACTTATAAACTCAGGGATGGCTCCACTTAAAAATTACTTCTCAGGTGTTGAAGTTCCACCAAGCAAGAGAATGTCTACTTGCCAAAAATGTATAAGAACTGGTGATATAGAAAACGTAGGGAAAACTGCTAGACACGGTACTTTCTTCGAAATGATGGGTAACTTCTCATTTGGAGATTACTTCAAACCAGAAGCTATAACTTGGGCATGGGAATTTATAACTGAGCATTTAAATATACCAGTAGAAAAATTATGGGTAACTGTTTACTTAGATGATGATCAAGCTCATGATTTCTGGGAAAAAGAAATAGGGGTACCTGCAGACAGAATAGTTAGACTTGGAAAAGATGATAATTTCTGGGAGATAGGTCTTGGACCATGTGGACCATGTTCAGAAATATACTTCGATAGAGGAGAAAAATACGGATGTGGTAGTCCTGACTGTAAACCAGGATGTGACTGTGACAGATACTTAGAATTCTGGAACTTAGTTTTCACACAATTTGATAGACAAGAAGATGGAACTTATCCAGAACTAGCTAACAAAAACATAGATACAGGTATGGGTCTTGAAAGAATGGCTTGTATAATGCAAGATGTTGATAATATATTCGAAATAGACACTATAAAATATATAATTCAAGGAATAGAAGAATTAGCTAACATAAAATACGGAGAAGATGACAAAAAAGACGTATCAGTAAGAATAATAACTGACCATATGAGAGCTATGAGTTTCTTAATAGCTGATGGTGTATTACCTTCAAATGAAGGAAGAGGATATGTTCTTAGAAGATTACTTAGAAGAGCTGCTCGTCATGGAAAATTATTAGGAATAAAAGAAGATTTCTTATACAAATTATATGACAGAGTTAAAGAAGTAAGTGGAGAAGCTTACCCAGAATTAGTTGAAAAAGAAAGCTACGTTAAAAAAGTAATAAAAATAGAAGAAGAAAAATTTAATGAAACACTAGACCAAGGTGTGGAAATATTAAACGGATATATAGCTGAATTAAAAGAAGCTAATGAAACTGTTTTAAGTGGAGATAAAGCATTCAAACTTTACGATACTTATGGATTCCCTCTAGATTTAACTGAAGAAATATTAGAAGAACAAGGATTCGGTATAGATGAAGAAGGATTCCACAAAGAAATGGAAGAACAAAGACAAAGAGCTAGAGCTGATAGAGGTGCTATGGAAGACGAAGGTTGGAAAGAAGATCCATTATCAACTTTAGATGAAAGTGTGGCATCTACATTTGATGGATACAAAAACTTAAATGTATCAGGAAAAGTTACAGCAATAGTTAAAGAAGATGAAATAGTTGAGATGATAAATGAAGGCGAAAAAGCTATAATAGTATTAAACGAGACATCTTTCTATGCTGAAGGTGGGGGTCAAGCTGGAGATATAGGTACTTTAGAAAATGAAGATGCTATATTTGAAGTTGTTGACACAAGAAAAGGTGCTAATAACACTATAAAACACATAGGATTTGTTAAAAAAGGTCAAATAAAAGTAAGTGATGCTTTAGAATCAAAAGTTAATAAAGAAGTAAGAATGGCTTCAGCAAGAAACCATACGGCAACTCACTTACTACATGAAGCTTTAAAAGAAGTTTTAGGAGATCACGTTAACCAAGCAGGTTCTCTAGTTACTCCAGAAAGACTTAGATTTGACGTAACTCATTTTGAGCCAATATCAAAAGAAGAATTAAAAGCTGTTGAAGAAAAAGTAAATAAGGCTATCTTAGATGCATTAGAAGTTAATTGTGAAATAATGAACATAAATGATGCAAAAGAAAAAGGTGCTATGGCACTATTTGGTGAGAAATACGGTAACGAAGTAAGAGTTGTATCTATGGGAGACTACTCAGTTGAGCTTTGTGGAGGAACTCACCTTACAAATACTTCTCAAGTTGGATTATTTAAAATATTATCTGAAGGTGGAGTAGCAGCTGGTGTTAGAAGAATAGAAGCTATAACTGGTCATGCAGTATACGAATACTTAACTAATAGAGATAATATGATAAATGAAGTTTGTTCAGCTTTAAAAACAAAAGAGGATAATTTAGTTCAAAGAGCTAATCATTTAGTAGAAGAAAATAAAGCTTTAGCAAAAGAATTACATGAAACAAAAACTAAATTAAACTTACAATCAGTAGATTCACTATTAGATGCAAAAGTTGAAATAAACGGAGTAAACTTATTATGTGCTAAGTTTGAAGATATAGATATGAATACATTAAAAGAAACTGCAGATACTTTAAGAGATAAAGTAGGTAGTGGTGTAGTAGTACTTTCAAATGTAGCTGATAATAAAGTGAACTTTGTAGTTACTGCAACTCAAGATGTTATAGAAAAAGGAATCCACTCAGGTAATATAGTTAGAGAAGTTGCAAAAATAGCTAATGGTAAAGGTGGCGGAAGACCAAATATGGCACAAGCTGGAGCAACAGATGTATCAAAAGTTGATGAAGCTTTAAGTTATGCAAGTGAGGTTGTAAAAAGCCAAGTAAAATAACTGTAAAGGGGGAGTTATTTTGGATAACAAATTTGATTATACAGTAAAATTCGAAGGTGTTACAGAAAATAAAAATATGAGCCCAGGCGAAACTATAGCTTATGTTTACCATGCATTACAAGAAAAAGGATATGATCCTATCAATCAAATGATAGGATATATCCTATCTGGTGATTCAAGTTACATAACAAGCCATAAAGATGCTAGAACAGTAATAAGAAAATATGAAAGAGATGAATTATTAGAAGAAATTCTAAAGTCTTATTTATCAAAATAGAAAGTAGGTCAATTTGATGAGGAAAAAATTAATATCATTTTTATTATTAATGATGATATGTATTGGACTTGTTCCAAATTATTCCTTCGCAGCTGATAAAAAAGAAGGTAAGGTAATCTATATTAGTATAAATAGAACTAATTTAGATAATCTGCAAGAAATTCCTGTATTAAATGAAAAGTTAAAGACAAGTGGATACATTGGTCTTATGAATGTTAAAGGAGACCAAGGTAATAGTGATGAAAGATCTTATGCAAGTATAGGTGCTGCATGTAGGTCTAATATTGCAAATGAGAATGTCATATCATTTTCTAACTTAAATGACAAAAATGGTCAAATATTTAAGTCAGTAACAGGTGTAGAACCAAAAGAAATAAGCAATATAAATATTAATAAAATTATTAATGTTAATACTGACAAAGGAACTTTTGGTTCAACATTAGGTTTGATTGGGCAGACTTTATCTGATAATAATAAAACAGTTGCCCTTTTAGGAAATAGTGATATTGTTGAAGATAATCAACTTGTTAAAATAAGAAATGCAGGATTAATAGCTATGGATAATATGGGTAGAGTTGATAGGGGAAATGTTGATGATATCAATGTTGAAGATTTAACTATGCCTTATGGAATAAGAACAGATTATTCTAAATTAGTTAAAGAAACAAAGAAAAATTACTCTAGTAGTGATGTAGTGTTTGTTGAATTAGGTGATACTTATAGATTAGATAAATATAAATCTAATTTAAATACAATTACTTACAATAAAATGAAAAATAGAATTTACAGCAATATAAATACATACTTAGAAGAAGTATTTAATATGACAAATGAAAATGATACTATTTATATAGTAAGTGAGTATCCAAGTAAATTAGATTACAATAATAGAAAGCGACTTTGTCCTGTAATAAAATTTAGCAAAGAAGGCAAAGGATTATTAAGAAGTGCCACAACTAGAAGAGATGGTATAATAGGTAATCTAGATGTAGGTGTTGATATATTAAGTGAATTTAATTTATCAAATGAACTTGCTTTAGGAAGAGTGTTTACTTTAGTAGATAGAGATGACAATATATCATTTATAAGCGATGAGTATGAAAAAATGGTATCTATAAATAATATTAGATCAACTGTTGTAAATACTTTTGTTGGTATAGTATCTACTTCTTGGGTAATTGCCATGTTAGCATTATTAATAAAAGATAAACTACCACATAAAGAAAAAGTATTTATAGTTTTAAAAGAATTAATTAAGTTAGCTATAATCATGCCACTTACATTCTTAGTTGCTCCAATCTTTAACTTTAAAACACAAGTAGGATTGACAACAGGAGTAGTAATAACTACAGCTATATTATATATATCAGGAAGGTTGCTATTTAAGAATAATGACCTTAAACAAATGGCTTACTATTCAATACTTACAGTTGCAATTACTGTTATTGATATAGTACTTGGTACTTATCTTATGAAAAACTCTATAATGAGCTATGATGCTATTGTTGGAGCAAGATATTATGGAGTAGGTAATGAGTACCAAGGTGTTATAATAGCTAGTGCAATATTTGGTTTATCTGTATTACTAAATTACAAAAAAATTCCAAAGTGGCTTACTGTTATAGTTGCCATAATAACTCTTATAACTACAGCTTTCCCATCAATGGGTGCTAATGTAGGTGCATCTATATCAGAATGTATAGCATATTTACTATTTATAATGTTAATATTTGATGTTAAATTAGACTTTAAAAAAATAGTATTACTAGGCTTATCTGCAGTTGTATTAGTATCAGTATTTGCCGGATTAGATTTAATGCTAGGATTAGAGTCTCATTTAGGCGGATTCGTAAAACAAATATTACAAACGGGACCGCAAGCTATTTTTAATACATTTGGTAGAAAAATATCAATGAATTTAAAACTTGCTAAGTCTTCAGTATGGGTAAATATATTATTAGTAGGAATTGCAGTAATAGGTATATTTATATTTAGACCATCAAAACATATGAAACATATATCTAATAAATACCCAATGATATTTAAAGGATTTATTGCCTCTATGGTTGGATGTCTAATTACACTACTTGTAAATGACTCAGGTATAGTAGCTGCTGCAACAGCATCAATTTATATCCTTATACCTATACTTGTTATTAGTATAAATATGATAATATTTAAAAGTGAAAGAGAATAATTTATAAATTAGCCAAAATTTTATTTTGGCTAATTTTTTTGTTATGTTATAATATAAAATAATGTATGATAAAATAAAAATAAGATAAAATAATAAAAGTCTTAACTTATTTTAATATTAAACTTAATATGAAATAATTTTATAAAGATAAGTACATAAAGGAGACAAACATGCTTGATGGAAGAATAATGGGCCTTGATATAGGAGATAAGACCATAGGAGTTGCAGTAAGTGATTTAATGGGGCTAACTGCTCAAGGTGTAACAACTATAAAAAGGGTTGGTAAGAAAAAGGATATAGAAGCTATAAAACAAATAATAGCTGAGAAACAAGTTAATAAAATTGTTTCAGGGCTTCCTAAAAATATGAATGGAACAGTAGGACCACAAGGAGAAAAAGTTCAAAAGTTCTGTGAATTATTAAAAGAAGAAACAAATCTACCAATTGAATTTTGGGATGAAAGATTATCTACAGTAGCAGCTGAGAGATCTTTAATTGAAGGAAATGTAAGAAGAGAAAATAGAAAAAAAGTAATAGATATGCTGGCAGCAGTAATAATATTACAAGGATATTTAGATTCAAAAAGAATTTTCTAATAATATTTTAATAATATATTTGAAAATACTTAAGTATAATATATAATATAGGAAAGAAGAAAGAATTTGAGGTGAATTGTATGCAAGATAATATAATAAGTTTATTAGATGAAAATGGAGTAGAAAGTCAATTTGAAGTAATATTAACTTTAGAAGCGGATAATAAGGAATATGCTATATTAATGCCAGTTGAAGATGAAGAAGCTGAAGAAGCGTTAGTATTTAGAATAGACCAAGACGAAGAAGGAGAAATGTTAGTTCCTTTAGAAGATGATCAAGAGTACCAAATAGTTGTTGATGTTTATAACACATTAATGGACGAAGAAGGACTTAATGACGATTCTGAATTTTAATTAGTTCAAATATAACTTTACATGTAAAAGCTACCTATTTAATAGGTAGTTTTTTTGTTTAATTATAAAAGAGTGTAATTTATTTTTTATGGGGAAAAATATTGAAAACAAATAAGGAGATGAATTGATGAAAAAAAGCATTTTATTTATTTTTATACTTTCAATATGTTTTTTAATGACCCCATCTTTTAATTATGCTCTACAAGACAATAATAAAGAAATTTATAATATTTTATTAGTGGGTAAGGATGGTATATCACAAAAAAACTCTAGGTCAGACACAATGATTATTTTAACAGTGGATAATAAAAATAAAAATTTAAAATTAACTTCTTTAGCTAGAGATACTTTAGTATATATACCTAAGAGGGGTTATGATAAATTAAATCATGCTTTTTTCTATGGAGGATGTGATTTGTTGTTAAAAACTATTAATCACAACTTTGATTTGAATATAAAGGATTATGCTATAGTAGACTTTAAAAGTTTTGTTGAAGTAATAAATGCTTTAGATGGAGTGGAAGTAAACATTGAAGATAGAGAAATTGAGGCTTTAAATAAAGTAATAAATGCTTGTTATGGATTAGAAATTGAAAATGAGGGTAATAATATAGAATATATAACTAGTAGTGGAAATCATTTGCTAAATGGATATCAAGCTCTTGCTTATTGTAGGCTAAGAAAAATAGACAACTGTTTTTATAGAGATGCCAGACAAAGAAAAGTTTTAGAAAGTTTGGCTTACAAATTATCAAAAGTATCAGTGTGGAAATATTCAGAATTAATTAGAATTATTTTAAAATATGTTAAGGTAAGCGTATCACCAGAGAAGATATTAGATTTAGCTATAATATCTAGATATTTAACTAGTTATGAAATAAAGCAATTAGAATTTCCCATTGATAAATTTAGAGAAGATGGAAGATTAAAATCTAATTCTCAATATGTTATAAAATGGAATAGAGAAGAAAATATAAAATTATTACATGAATTTATATATAACTAGAAATAATAAATATAGTTATAAAAAAAGAAAATATAATAATAATTCTCTAAACATTGACATTGGGAAGTTTATCATTTACAATAATTACAAAAGATTATCAATTGAAAACGGGTGGTATTATGTGTAATACAATGGAAAACTTAAAAAATAAATTAAAAGAATCAGGATTAAAAATTACTCCTCAAAGAAGAGCAATAATAAATATTCTAATAGGACATGAAAATAGACATTTAAGCAGTGAAGAAATTTATGATTTAGTTAGGGAAAATTGTCCAGAAATTGGTCTTGCAACAGTATACAGAACAATGCAACTATTAGATGAAATAGGGGTTATATCGAAATTAAATTTAGATGATGGATGTATTAGATATGAAATTAATCTAAATAAATCAGATTGTCATAATCATCATCATTTAATTTGCAAAAAGTGTGGAAAAATAATTGAAGTTGAAGATGACTTAATGGATGATGTGGAAAATAAAATTCAAAGTGCTTATAAGTTTAAAATACTTGATCATGATGTTAAGTTTTATGGAATATGTGAAGATTGTGAAAAAGATATAAGTTCAAAATAGAACTTATATCTTTTTGATTTTATAAAAACTATAAGTATAAAAAAATAATTTAACTAGATTATGGATAAAAGTATATCAAATATACTTAAAATATAAAGTGTTTTGTGATACAATAAAATTAGTTGGTAAAAAGTGCGTGATTTAATATTATTTTTTATATGCAACAGAAAATTGAATAGACAGAGGAGATGATGCAAATGTTTAAGAAAAACACCAATAAGGTTAGAGTTATGGCTTTAGGTGGTCTTAACGAGATAGGCAAGAATATGACCTTAATAGAGTATAAGGATGAGATCGTTGTAATAGATGCGGGATTAAGTTTCCCAGAAGATGAAATGCTTGGTGTTGATATAGTTATACCTGATATAACTTACTTACTAAAAAATAAAGATAAAGTAAAAGGTATATTTATAACACATGGTCATGAAGACCATATAGGAGCTCTTCCATACATACTGAAAAAAATTGATGTACCTGTGTACGGAACTAGATTTAGTATTGGTTTAATAGAAGCTAAATTAAAGGAACATAAACTTAATACAGTAAAATTAAATGTTGTTACTCCTAAACAAATAATTAAGCTTAAAAACATTAGTGTAGAATTTATAAAGAATAACCACAGTATACCAGGGTCATGTTCACTGGCTGTACATACAGAACAAGGGGTTATCTTCCATACAGGAGACTTTAAAATTGACCTTACACCAATAGATGGCGATGTTATGGATATTCACAGAATATGTGAGCTTGGAAGTGCGGGAGTTCTTTTAATGTTAGCAGATAGTACAAATGTAGAAAAATCAGGTTTTACTATGTCTGAAAAGACTGTGGGAGCAGGACTGGATGATTTATTTAGAAAAGCTAATGGTAGTAGAATAATAGTAGCTACATTTGCATCTAATGTTCATAGATTACAACAAATTATAAATATGGCGGTTAAATTTAATAGAAAAGTTGCTATCTCAGGAAGATCAATGGTTAATGTTATAGGTGTTGCTAAAGATCTTGGATATTTAGATATTGAAGATGATATATTAATTGACTTAAATGATATATCTAAATATGATAACAGTGAATTAGTAATTATAACAACAGGAACTCAAGGAGAGCCCATGTCAGCTCTTGCAAGAATGGCTTGTAGTGAGCATAAAAAAGTAGAAATTATACCAGGAGATTTAGTAATAATTTCTGCTCATCCAATACCAGGAAATGAAAAACTAATTTCAAAAGTAATAAATCTTTTATTTGAAAGAGGGGCTAGAGTTGTTTATAATGACATAGCAGATATACATGTATCTGGTCATGCTGCTCAAGAAGATTTAAAGCTTATAAATAGAATGGTAAAACCAAAATTCTTTATGCCAGTTCATGGTGAGTATAGAATGTTAAAACGTCATGCTGAATTAGCTAATGAACTTGGTATGCCACAACAAAATGTATTTGTAATGCAAACTGGTCAAGTATTAGAATTAGATAGAAATTCTGCAAGAGTTACTACTACAGTACCAACAGGAAATGTACTTGTAGATGGACTTGGAGTAGGAGATGTAGGAAATATAGTTCTTAGAGATAGAAAACATTTATCAGAAGATGGCCTTATGATAGTAGTAGTTACTATATCTAAAGAAGATGGTAAAGTACTTGCTGGACCAGATATTATATCTAGAGGATTTGTTTATGTTAGAGAATCAGAAGATTTAATGGATGGAGCCAAAAATGTAATTAAAGATGTGTTACATGAATGTGAAGAAAAAAATATTAAAGAATGGGCATATTTAAAAAATAATATTAAAGAAAACTTAAAAGAATATTTATATACAAAAACAAAAAGAAATCCGATGATATTACCAATAATCATGGAAGTATAATATGAAATACCTCAGTATTTAAATTAAAATACTGAGGTATTTTTTTTGAAAGTATAAACAAAAGTAACTTAAATTTGCATATATAGTATTAAATACCTAAATTTAAAATTAGAATAGGGAGGATAATATGAGTGTATATGATACAGCTACAAAGTTAGCTAGCGAAATTAAAAATAGTAAAGAATATTTAGATTTTGTTGATAATATGAAAATAATAAAGAAAAATAAAAATTATGAAAATTTATTAAGTGAATACAAAAAGACACAATATAATCTTCAAATAGCTACCATGAATAATAAAAAATTAGATAAAAAAACTTTAAAAAATATGGAAGAAATTCAAAATAAAATTAGACATAATGACCAAATATATAATTATATTTTGTCAGAAGAAAAGTTTAATATAATGATGGATAATATAAATAAGATAATAGCAAATACCATAAAAGAAGACTATAAGTAGAAAAGAGGAATAAAGATGAAAATACTAGTTATTAAAATTGATTTAAGAGCACCTTATGTACATTCTTTAAAGGAAAAGAGAATGATTGTAAAAAGCATAATAGGAAAACTACAAAACAAATTTAATATTAGTATTAGAGAAGTTGAAAATCAAGATTTGCATCAAAGAATAAGTATTGGTATGGTAAAACTTGATTTAAATAGTAAAGATAGTGACAAGGCAAAAGAAAAAATTATAGATTTTATAGAAGAAAATTGTGAAGCAGAAATAATTGATATTGAAAGTGAAGTTATAAATTATTAGCAAATATAATATGTAAAAGATACTAATTATAAATTAGAAGTATTGGTAAAAAATAATATAAGACAAACAATATGAAGGAATAAATTAAGAGGTGACAAAATGAAAAGATTTACTAGCTTTTTACTTGCATTAACTATTATAGTAGGTCAAATAAGTATTGTTTTTGCCGATACTAAAGAAGCTAAACTAGATATATCATCTAAATCAGCAGTACTTATGGATGCATCCACAGGAAAAATTTTATATGAAAAAAATTCGCATGAAAAATTACCTCCAGCTAGTGTGACAAAAGTCATGACAATGCTTTTAATATGTGAAGCATTGGAAAGTGGTAAGATTAAAGAAGATGATGATGTGCAAATAAGTGAAGTAGCATCTAGTATGGGAGGAAGCCAAATTTTTTTAGAACCTGGAGAAATTCAAAAAGTAGATACATTATTAAAATCAATAGCCGTTGCATCAGCCAACGATGCTTGTGTAGCCATGGCAGAATATGTAGGTGGAAGCGTGGAAGAATTTGTAGTTCTTATGAATAAAAGAGCAAAAGAACTGGGAATGAATGATACAAATTTTGTAAATACAAATGGTCTTCCTGTAGATAATCACTACACATCAGCCTATGATATAGCTTTAATGTCAAAAGAACTACTTAAACATAAGAAAATTTCAAAATATCTTACTACATGGATGGATGAAGTTGTTGTAGGAAAAAAACAAGCTAAAATAGGTATATCAAATACAAATAAATTAGTAAAACACTATCAAGGGGCAACTGGTGTAAAAACTGGTTTTACTCAACAAGCAAAATACTGTTTATCTGCATCTGCTCTTAGAAATAATACACACTTAATAGCAGTTACACTATGTGCAGAAACTTCACCAATAAGATTTAAAGATGCCACAAATTTACTTAATTATGGATTTGCAAATTATGAAAGTGTTAAAATTTGTGGAGCAAATGATAAAGTCGCCACAGTAAAATTTGAAAAAGGTGAAAAAGAAAATGTGGATTTAGTAGCAAAAGATGATTTATCTGTGTTAATCAAAAAAGGAGATAAAAAAGACTTTACTAAAAAAGTTCAAATAAAAGACGATTTAAAACTTCCTATAAAGAAAAATACAGAACTGGGTGTTGTAAAAGTATATAGAGGAGATGAATTAGTTGGTGAAAGCAAGATAATAAATACAGAAGATATAAATAAAGCCTCATATCTTCAAATGTTAAGAAGAATAGTTGATAATTTATTGTAGAATAAATAAAAGCTATGAAGAATAAAAACTTCATAGCTTTTATAATGAAAAGATATAAATATTTTCATTATACTTTTATAAATGATATAATAATAGTATTACAAAAAATAGTAGGAGAGAATAAATATGTTTAACTTAAGTAATTTATTAGCATCTTTGGTGGGAATTGCTATGGCTATATCTATTCACGAATTTGGTCATGCGTATTCAGCTCACTTACTTGGAGATGATACTGCTAAATATAATGGTAGAATGACCTTAAACCCAGCAAAACATATTGATCCTTTAGGATTAATAATTTTATTTATTTGTCATTTTGGTTGGGCAAAACCAGTACCAGTTAATCCAAATAACTTTAAAAATTATAAAGTAGGCAATCTGATAGTTTCCATATCAGGAGTAATAGGAAATTTAATTGGAGCTATTATTTGTGCATTAATACTTAAATATTTTGATATGTATGCTATACAAAAAATATTTGGTCAAGCTATGTGGATTAATATTGGTTTTGGAGCCTTTAACTTACTTCCAATACCACCTCTTGATGGATGGGGAGTTATATCATCATTACTTCCATATAAATTTAATGATTTCATATATAAATATGAAAATGTAGGATATGCAGTGTTGTTAATTTCTATTTTTACAGGAATTTATTCTTATGTAACAACACCAATAATGATGGCATTTTATTATGTAGTAAGTATATTTATGTAGAGGTAATTTAATGAAGTATAATATACATTTAAATGTTTATGATGGACCTTTGGACTTACTTTGTGATTTAATTTCGAGACAAAAAATAGATATAAAAGATATATCAATATCAGAAATAACAAGTCAATATTTAGCTTATATAGATATGTTAAATGAAATGGACTTAGAAGTTGCCAGTGAATTTATAATTATGGCATCAAAATTATTAGAGATAAAATCTAGATATTTATTATATAAACAACATCATGAAGAACATGAAGAAGATCCCAGATTAGAATTAGTAGGACAATTAGAAGAATATAAGAAGTTTAAAGAAGCATCTTTAAATATGAAAGACAAAGTTCACTATATTAGTGATACATTCTTTAGAGCAAAAGAAGAGGTAATAGTGGACAATAAAATAGATTTGGATGAAATATCTATAGATGCAATTAGAAAGATTCTTCCAATAATTTTAAAAACAAAAGTTATTGAAGGTTTTGATAAAACAGAAGAATTAGATATTATAGTAAAGAAAAAAGTCGTATCATCAGAAGAAAAGATGCAAGACTTAAAAGTTTTAATGAGTAAAGAAGATAAAGTAAGCTTTGTTAAATTAGTAGAGTATTATGACAAAGATGAAACTATAGCAACATTTTTAGCAATTCTTGAATTAATAAAAGAAAAGTTAATAGTTGTGGTTCAAAATAAATTTTTTGACGATATTCTTATAATAAAGCGTGGAGTGGAAAATGAATAGAAAAGAAATAAAATATATCATAGAATCTATTATGTTTGCTTATGGTGAGCCAATTGGCATAAAAGAACTTAATGCAGTTATAAATGAAGATCTTTCACCAAAAGAAATTGAATTTATGGTAAATTCTTTAATAGAAGAATATAAAGAAAATAATAGAGGAATTCAAATAATTAAACTAGAAAATAAATATCAAATGTGTACTAATAAAGATTATGCAGATTATATAAAAAAAGTCTTAGAACCTAAAAAAAGAAAATCTTTAAGTCAAGCTACATTGGAAACTTTAACTATTATCGCATATAAACAACCTATAACTAAAGTTGAAATAGAAAATATTAGAGGTGTTAAATGTGATAAAGTTTTACAAACTCTTTTAGAACATGAATTAATAAGAGAAGCAGGTAGACTTAATAAAATAGGTAAACCTATTATTTATAAGACTACAGGAGAATTTTTAAAACTATTACAAATAGAAAGTCTAAAGGATTTACCACCAATAGATAGTTTTGAAAAGGAAGAAGAAATATAAAAAAATAAGGGGGATTAAGATGAAAAGTAAAGTAGCGATGTTTATATATGTTGCATTTGCACTAGTGAGTTTTTTATTTGGGGTAAAAATGTTTCAAATGGGAGATACATTGAGAGGTGTGCTTTTCATGGTTGCTGTTGCATGTTGGGGAATGTGTATTTACAATAATAGTGGCATGAATAGAAGACAAAAAGAAAGAAATATATCGCCTGCACAAAATAAAAATCATAAAAATAAAAGGAAATCTAAATCTAGATAAATAAAACATAGGCCCTTGGCCTATGTTTTTTGTATATATCCATAGATTTTACAAATAATATGTAATATGAGATATTTTAATTTTAAATATATAAGTTTATGTTTTTTGTTAATATTGATTTTATTATTTATACTTTATATCCATTTTATATTTTTATTGGAATTTAATGATAAAAAAGTCACATTAAAATTAAAAATCAAATTACTGTTTAAAATAATAAATATTAATATAGAGCTATATCCTGTGAAAAAAAAGACTAAGAAAGAAAAGAAAAAGAAAGAGCAAAAAGGAAGTTTAAAAAATATAAAACTTCTAGAAGGTGAGTTTTCAAATATTATAAATTTAATGAAGAAAATAAAAATAGAGCAACTGTATTCAAATATATATTTTGGTAATGCTAATCCTTATTTAAATATATATACGACAACAATTGTAAATGGTATATATGGAAATATAGCCAATATATTTGATATTGGAAAATTATATTTAAATATTATTCCTAATTTTACAGAAAATAAAATAAAAGGAAGTGTAAGACTACATATTAAATTTAGAATAATTATGATTTTTAAATCAATTCCCATAATTATAAGAATTATGTTAAGAAAACATAGAACTAAGGAAGGTGACTAATATGACAGCAACTAATTCTATACAAAGTATAATGGAAACTACCCTTGAAACTATAAAAAATTCCATAGATTCCAATACTATAGTTGGAAACCCCATAAAAGCAGAATCATCTGTTATTGTTCCCATATCTAAAGTGACAGTTGGATTTGGTATAGGTGGAGGAGAATACAACAAAAATAATAAAAAAGATATTAAGTATGATGCTAACTTTGCGGGGGGAAGTGGAGGTGCCATAACCATATCACCAGTGGCTTTTGTTGTGGTGGAAAATGGAGAAACACGTTTAATATCTTTAGAAGATAATATAAACTTAGTTGATAATATATTAACAGTAACTCCAAGGATAATAGATAAAGTTCAAAAAATATTAAAACATGATAAAAATAATGACAAAAATAATGATAAAGATGTTAAATTCCAAGAAGATATAGATAAAAAGAAAAAAGAATAAATTGCAAAAATAAGTAGTTAATAAATAGGAAGGTGTTTCTATGAACATACTTGAAGCTGCATCGATTATAAAAGACTCAGCCGAGAAAATAGCACAAGAAAAGGGGATAAGTGAAGAAGAAGCATATTATGAAGCTATTTTAATATATAAAGATGTATATGAGAAAGAAAAAGAATAAGGTAAGTATATGGCTTACCTTATTTCATTGAATAAATATTTATAATATAACTTGTGAAAGTACCTTTCCTATGGAATCATTAATAATAAGAGAAGCTTTTGAGTCGTAACCTGTTGAACTCTTATTAATAAGAACGATACTATCACCATTAAAATAATCAATAAATCCTGCAGCAGGATAAACAACTAGTGAAGTTCCACCAATAATTAATAAATCAGCATTACTTAAAGCATTTATTGTTTTATTTACAACAGAGTTATCTAAAGCTTCTTCGTATAATACAACATCAGGTTTTACTATAGCACCACAATTATCGCAGTGAGGAACTATTTCACCTAAGTTTAACATTTCTTCTAAGTTAAAAAATTTACTACATTTAGTACAATAATTTCTATGTATAGATCCATGAAGTTCAAAAACATTTCTGCTACCAGCCATTTGATGAAGTCCATCAATATTTTGAGTAATTATAGCATTTAGTTTACCCATTTCTTCTAACTTTGATAAAGCAATATGAGCTTTATTTGGTTTGGCATCTTCATAGATTAATTTATCTTTATAAAATTTGAAAAAATCCTCAGGATATCTCATAAAAAAGGTATGAGAAACTAACTGTTCAGGAGAGAAATTTCTATTTAATTTTTCACTAAACAAACCAGTGGCGCTTCTAAAATCTGGAATGTCAGATTCTGTTGATACACCAGCACCACCAAAAAATACAATATTATTATGACTATCTATAAGTTCTTTTAATTTTTCAATATTATTATTCATATATAGATACCTCCTAAAATAATATTTACAATATTATAATACCAAATATTCACAAAAATAAGTGGAATTATGCAAAAAAAGTGAATATTTTACTGCTTACATATGATTTTATAAAAATAATAAGAAACTCCAATGACTTTATCATTGAAGCTTCTTAGTAATTAAGCAAAATATCTTTTATATTTAAAGAAAACATCTAAATTATTTTCTTTTACAATAGTTTTTAAATCTCCATAATTATAAGTGGCAAGAGCATATTCTTTTATTTTGTTGAATATAAATTTTTCATCTTCATTTTCAAAGTTCATAATGGATTTTCCTATTTCCCATGCTGTAGATTCCCTTGTAACTAGATTTTTTTTAAAAGTTACTACACTATCTTCCAATTCTTTGGGTAAATTTTCTTTATGGTAATTTTCCTTAGAAATATCAATATTATAATTAATCATTTTTTCTAAAATATCTGTTAGTATTTTGGAATTTTCCAATCTATTATTGGAGATACTATCATCTAATATATGACCAATTTCATGAGAAATAACACACTTGGCTATGGTTTTTAAATTTTTCTCTGATATATATATATTATAATAATCAAAAGTATTTACATAAAAATAAAAGTTATAGCAAAAAGATAAAAATCCTATTCTTGATACTAATAAAATTTTTAATTTTGGCAGTGCGCATATGGGCATATCTTTTTTTGTGGAATAATATAGATGAACTTTTTTATCTAAGGTAGAATTAAACTCTTTTACCAGGTTTTTAAATAATTTTTTTTCTCCTAAGTTATTATAATATTTTGATATATAATTTATATCAAAGATATTTTCACACGCCAAATTTAACACCACCTTAGTTTAAATTATAATCATAATATATAATATTAAAAAAATATAAATATGAAGCTAATCCCAAAAATAAATTTTTAAATTATATTATGAATTAATAAATTTATTTTTAGATGTGATATAATAATTTATCTGGGAAAGGAAGTGATAATCTCATGGATAATGTTAAAGACTATTTAGAAAAATTAGAAATAAAAAATAGTAGACTGGAAAAACAATTAAAGGAAGTTCAAGTTTCTAAAGTTGTGTATTTTAAAGAAGATAGAATTGTTTATATGTATCTATTATCAAAGGAAATGATATCTCATGAGATACTAGATTTACTAAAAGAAGAATTGCTAGGTAAATTAAAATATTTTAAAAATATTAGAATAAAAATCAAATTTACTGGCTTTGGTAGAAAATCTGAAAAAGATATAGTAAAAACTTATTGGAATAATATTTTATATATATTAAAAAAAATCTGTCCAGCCATTGAAGGATGGAAAAAACAAGTGGAATTTATGTGTTTAGATAACACATTGAAAATCAAAATACCTAAGGAAATTTTTTATGAAAAATTAAAAAAGAATAATATAGAAGACGTTATAAGAAATGTTTTATTAGAAGAGCTTGGGATAGATTATAATGTTCAAGTTGAAAAAGCTGTCAATGAAAAAATAGATAAGAAAAAAATACTTGAAAGAATAGATAAAGAAACAGAAGAATTAATAAGAGAAATGGACTTTGACGTTTTAGAAGAAAATGAAGAAGAAGAAGGCTATGTAATAAAAGATGAATATGATGAACATCTGATATACGGAGAAGATGTAAATAGCTTAGTTTATCAAATCAAAGAATTAAATCAAAATTCAAAAACTGTTGCTGTTGTAGGAGAAGTATTCCATATTGAAAATAAGGAATTAAGAAATGGTAAAATATTATGTATCATGTCTATTACAGATAATAGTAGCTCAATTAACTGTAAACTATTTTTAAATGACTTAAACAAAGATAAAGTATTAAATAAAGTAAAAGAAGGCTCTTATGTAAAAATAAAAGGTGATGTTTTATACGACACTTATCAAAGAGAATTAACTATGACTATAAGTGGAATTAGAGCAGAAGAAAAGCCTGAAAGAAAAGATACTTGTAAAAAAGGTAAAAGAGTTGAACTACATGCCCATACACAAATGTCTTCTATGGATGCTTTATGTCCGACAAAAAAACTTGTAAAACAAGCAGCTGCTTGGGGACATAAAGCAATAGCTATTACAGACCATGGTGTGGTACAAGCCTTTCCTGATGCTATGGATGCAGGAAAAGCAAATAATATAAAAATACTTTATGGCGTGGAAGGTTATTTGGTAGAGGATAATTTACCAGTAATTCAAAATGCCAATGATAAAGATTTATCTCAAAGTTTCGTAGTATTTGACTTGGAAACTACAGGTTTTTCAAATAAAAATGATAAGATAACTGAAATTGGTGCTGTTAAAATTGAAAACTTTAAAATTGTAGATAGATTTAGTCAATTAATTAATCCGCAAAAAGATATTTCTTATAAAGTTCAAGAACTTACGGGAATTACAAATGATTTAATTAAAGATAAGCCTACCATTGAAGAAATATTGCCTAAATTTGTGGAATTTATAGGAGATAGTGTATTAGTAGCTCATAATGCAGCCTTTGATATGGGCTTTATGCAACAAAAATGTAGAGAGCAAAATATTGAATTTAAAAATACTTCAATAGATACATTAACATTAGCTAGAACACTACTTCCTCATATGAAAAGATTTAGATTAAATCTTATAGCTAAAGAGTTAGGAGTACCTCTACTTAATCACCATAGAGCCGTAGACGATGCAGAAGCAACAGCTCATATATTTATAAAATTTATGGAAATGATTATAAAAAAAGGCGCCCAAAAACTAAGTGATGTAAATGAAATTTTAGGTGATGTAGATTATACAAAACTTACAACAAATCATGTTACCTTAATAGCGAAAAGCCAAGAAGGTATAAAAAATCTATATAAAATAGTTTCAGATGCTCATGTAAATCATTTTTATAGAGCACCTAGAATTTTAAAAAGTGTTTTAGAAAAATACAAAGAAGGAATTATAGTAGGTTCTGCTTGTGAAGCTGGAGAAGTATTTAAGGCAGTTAAAGAAAATAAAAGTGAAGAAGAATTAGAAAGAATAATTTCTCTTTATGATTATATTGAAGTTATGCCAATTGACAATAATAGATTTATGATTGAAAAAGGCGAAGTAGAAGATGAAGAAGAATTAAGAGATTTAAATAGAAAATTAATAGAAGTTGCTAAGAAATTTGGTAAAATACCTGTGGCAACGGGAGATGTTCACTTTATAGATAAACATGAAGCTGTATTTAGAAAAGTTTTAAAATATTCACAAGGATTTAAAGTGGATGAAGAGGAAACTTATTTACATTTTAGAACAACAGATGAAATGCTAGAGGAATTTAAATATTTAGGTGAAGACTTAGCTTATGAAGTAGTAGTTACAAATACTAATAAGGTGGCAGATATGGTAGATAATATACTTCCAATACCAAATGAAACTTTCCCACCGAGAATTGAGGGTTCAGATAAAGAACTTAGAGATATGTGTAATGCAAAAGCGGAAAGAATTTATGGATCACCACTTCCTGATGTTGTTAGAAAAAGACTTGATAGAGAGTTAAATTCAATCATAAGCAATGGATATGCCGTAATGTATATTATAGCTCAAAAACTGGTTACTAAATCCCTTGCAGATGGATACTTAGTTGGTTCTAGGGGGTCTGTTGGTTCATCGCTAGCTGCTACTATGAGTGATATAACAGAAGTTAATCCACTACCAGCTCATTATGTTTGTGAAAATTCTGATTGTAAATACTCTTATTTCTATGAAATAGGAGAGTGGGGTTCAGGAGCAGATTTACCAGATAAAGATTGTCCAAAGTGTGGTAGACCACTAAAAAAAGACGGTCATGATATACCTTTTGAAGTTTTCCTTGGGTTTGAAGGAGATAAAGAACCTGATATAGACCTTAACTTCTCTGGAAGTTATCAGCCTGTAATTCACAAATATACAGAAGTATTATTTGGAGAAGGTCATACTTATAAGGCAGGGACAATAGGTACAGTTGCAGAAAAAACAGCCTTTGGTTATGCTAAAAAGTTTGTTGAAGAAAATGACTTAAATTCAACTTCAGCAGAAGTTTTAAGACTTGCCAATGGATGTACAGGAGTAAAAAGGACAACGGGACAACATCCTGGTGGAATAATGGTTATTCCAGATTATAAAGATGTTTATGATATTACACCAATACAATATCCTGCAAATGATCCTAGTTGTGGAGTTATAACAACACACTTTGATTATCATTCCATAAGTGGTAGGATATTAAAACTTGATATACTTGGGCACGACGTTCCGACCATCATCAGAATGATTGAAGATATTACTGGTAAGATTGCCACAGAAATACCACTAGATGATAAAGAAACCATGTCTTTATTTACATCAACAGAGGCTCTAGGCGTAACACCTGAAGAAATAAATTGTCCTATAGGATGTCTTGCCATACCTGAGTTTGGTACAAAATTTGTTAGACAAATGCTTCTTGATACGAAACCAAAGACATTTGCAGAGCTTGTACGTATATCAGGGCTTTCTCATGGGACTGATGTTTGGTTAAATAATGCACAAGATTTAGTTGTGGAAGGAACTGTGGAGTTTAAAGATGTTATATCTACTCGTGATGACATAATGAACTACTTGATATTTAAAGGATTACCACCTAAGATGGCCTTTACAATAATGGAAAGTGTTAGAAAAGGTAAAGGATTAAAACCTGAGTTTATAAAAGAAATGAAAAAATATGATGTGCCTGATTGGTATATTGGTTCATGTCAAAAGATAAAATATATGTTCCCAAAAGCTCATGCAGTGGCTTATGTTATGATGAGTTTTAGACTTGCTTATTATAAAGTTCATTATCCAGAAGCCTTTTATGCAACTTACTTCACTATGAAAGCAGAAGATTTTGATGCAGACTTAATAGTAAAAGGTTTAGATGTTATAAGGAATAAAATGGAAGAGCTCACATCTATGGGTAATGATGCTACAGCAAAGGAAAAAAATATGCTTACTGTTTTAGAAGTTGCGTATGAAATGTATGCTAGGGGAATAGAAATATTACCAGTAGATATTTATGAATCTGATGCTAAAGAATTTAAAGTTGTAGGTGAAAATAAAATATTACCTCCAATGATAGCACTACAAGGTGTGGGAGAAAATGCTGCTATTCACATACAAAAAGAAAGAGAAAATGGAGAGTTTATATCTAAAGAAGATTTGAGAAAAAGAACTAAAATATCAAAAACTGTGATTGAGACTTTAACAAATCATGGTTCTTTAGCTAATATGAGTGATAAAAATCAGCTTTCTTTATTTTAAATAAACTTAATGAATTATAGTGTTAAATAATGAACAAACTAAATATAAGAAGTAGCTTAATTTATAAGGAGACATTCTTATGATTAGTTTTGAGCCCATTGAACTAGTAGGATATGCATCATCATTATTTATAGCCATATCTTTTATGATGACAGATATATTTAAGCTAAGAATAATAAATTTATATAATTTATATAAATTAAAAGGCATGAAGGAATATAAATGAGTAGTAAAAGCTTGTAAACATAACATTTTTATGATATAGTGATATATAAAATAGTATATTTGCAGAAACTAAGAGTGAGACAACTGTGCTCACTCTTTTATTTTAAATACTATATAAATACAACTGAATAGGAGGTAAACAATATGAAAAAGAACATAGCTACTGAAATAGAAGAATTGGTATTACCAATAACTGATGCCAACAATTTAGAACTAGTAGATGTTGAATATGTTAAAGAAGGGGGAGAATTCTTCCTTAGAATTTACATCGACAAAGATGGCGGAGTTTCTTTAAATGAATGTGAATTAGTAACAAGAGCATTAAATCCAATTCTAGATGAAAAAGATCCAATAAAGGATAATTATTATTTAGAAGTATCATCTCCAGGGCTTGATAGACCACTTAAAAAGGAGAAAGATTTTGTTAAATATCAAGGTAGAGATGTGGAAATAAAACTTTATAAACCGATAAACGGTTCAAAAATGCATGAAGGTGAACTTGTTGGTTTAACAGAAGATAAAAATATTAAAGTTATAATAGATAATGAGGAAGTTGAATTTAATAAAAAAGATGTTGCACTTATAAGATTAGCAATTAAATTTTAGTGAAAACATAAATATAGGGAGGATAAAATCATGAATCATGAATTCATAGAAGCACTAGATGAATTAGAAAAAGATAGAGGTATCGATAAAGATGTACTTATAGATACAATAGAGCAAGCACTTTTAACTGCTTACAAGAAAAACTTTGGTTCAGCACAAAACGTTAGAATAGATTTTAACAGAGAAAAAGGTGATGTAAGAGTTTTCTCTCAAAGAAGAGTAGTTGATGAGTCAGATTTATATGACAATTTCTTAGAAATAGAACTTGCAGAAGCAAGACAAATAAATCCTAAGTTTGAACTTGGTGATATAATAGAAAACGAAGTGACTCCAAAAGATTTTGGTAGAATAGCTGCACAAACTGCTAAACAAGTAGTTGTTCAAAGAATAAGAGAAGCTGAAAGAGAAATAATATACAATGAATTTATAGAAAAAGAAGGAGAATTAGTAACAGGAGAAGTTGCTAGAGTATCTGACAATAAAAAAGTTGTTTATGTAAGACTTGGAAAAATAGAAGCTTCTATGCCAGAAACTGAACAAATACCAGGAGAAGAATTTAAAGCTGGTGACAAAATAAAGGTTTATATACTAGAAGTGAAGAAAACTAATAAAGGACCACAAATAGTAGTTTCAAGAAGTCATCCAAACTTAGTTAAGAGATTATTCGAATCTGAAGTACCAGAAATATTCCAAGGTATAGTACAAATAAAATCTGTATCTAGAGAAGCTGGTTCAAGAACTAAAATGGCTGTTCATTCAATAGATGAAAAAATAGATCCAATTGGAGCTTGTGTAGGACCAAAAGGAACTAGAGTTAAATATGTAGTTGATGAATTAGGTGGAGAAAAAATAGATATAATAAACTACAGCGAAAATCCAGCTGAATTTGTATCTGCATCACTTAGTCCATCAAAAGTAGTTAAAGTTGAAGTAAATGAAGAAGAAAAATCAGCACTAGTTGTAGTTCCTGATTATCAATTATCTTTAGCTATAGGAAAGTCAGGACAAAATGCAAGACTTGCTGCAAAACTTACGAACTGGAAGATAGACATCAAAAGCGAATCTCAACTAAATGACGAAGAATAGGGAGGGATTGCTTTGAAGAAAATAAAAAAAGTACCTCAAAGAAAATGCATAGCATGTCAAGATAGAGATAACAAAAAAGAACTTATTAGAATAGTAAAAAATAAAGAAGGCGAAATATTTATAGACTTAACAGGCAAAGCAAATGGAAGAGGAGCTTACATATGCAAAGACTGTGAATGTTTAAAAAAAGCCATAAAAAGCAAAGCTTTAAATAGAGCTTTCAAAATGGAAGTGCCAGATGAAGTATATGAGAAATTATTATTGGAGATGGAATCTTATGAAAAATAATATGGAAAAATTACACTCATTATTAGGCCTTGCAATGAGAGCAGGAAAATTAGTATCTGGTGAAGATGGTACAATGCTAGATTTAAAAAAGAATAAATTAAATTTAGTTATTGTAGCAACAGATGCATCAAATAATACGAAAAAATTATTTAAAGATAAATCATCTTTTAGAAAAGTTAATTATATTGAATTATCAACTAAAGATGGTTTAGGAATGTCTATTGGAAAAGATTCCAGAGCAGTTATAGGAATAAAGGATATAGGATTCGCAAATAAAATCGTAGAGTTAATAGATTAACAAATAATAATAGGGGGTGATCTTGTGAAAAAGACAAGAGTTTACCAAATCGCAGAAGAAGTAGGAATGTCAAATAAAGACATCTTAGCAAAAATAAAAGAATTAGGAATAGAAGTAGAAAACGAAAAATCAGAATTAGAAGAAGATGACGTTGAATTAATATTAGATTTAATAAAAGAAGAAGATTCAGGTGATTCTAATACTATAACAGTTGAAGGTGCATTAACAGTTCAACAATTAGCTGAATCTTTAGGAAAGCCAGCTACAGAAGTTATAATGAAGCTTATGAAAATGGGAACGATGGCTTCACTAAATCAAGAAGTTAGTTTCGAAGTAGCTTCTCAAGTTGCTAGTGAATATGGATTCACATTAGAAGTAGGTGGGCAAGAAGAAAATTCTGAAGAAGAAATAGAAGCATTAATGGAAATAGAAGAAGATAGAGAAGAAGATTTAAAACCAAGACCACCAGTTGTAACAGTAATGGGACACGTTGACCATGGTAAAACTTCTTTATTAGATGCTATAAGAAGTACACATGTTACTAATAGCGAAGCAGGTGGAATCACTCAACATATAGGTGCTTCAGAAGTATCTATAAATGGACAAAAAATAGTATTCTTAGATACTCCAGGACATGAGGCTTTCACAGCAATGAGAGCTAGAGGAGCTCAAGTTACAGATATAGCAATCCTTGTTGTTGCAGCAGATGATGGTATAATGCCTCAAACTATAGAAGCTATAAACCATGCTAAAGCAGCAGGAGTACCTTTAATAGTAGCTATAAATAAAATAGATAAACCATCAGCAAACCCAGACAAAGTTAAACAAGAATTATCTGAACAAGGTTTACTTGTTGAAGACTGGGGTGGAGATGTTATAGCAGTTCCAGTTTCAGCTAGACAAAAAACAGGAATAGATACATTACTTGAAATGATACTTTTAGTTGCTGAGATGGAAGAATTAAAAGCAAATCCAGATAAAAGAGCATTAGGTACTGTTGTAGAAGCTGAACTTGATAAAGGTAGAGGTCCAGTTGCTACAGTACTTGTACAAGGTGGTACGCTAAAAGTTGGAGATCCAATAGTTTGTGGTCTTGCTTCAGGTAAAGTAAGAGCAATGATTAACTCAAAAGGTAAAAGAGTTAAAACTGCTGGACCATCAACTGCGGTAGAAATATTAGGACTTTCTGAAGTTCCACAAGGTGGAGATCAGTTTGTTGCTGTTCCTTCAGATAAAGTTGCTAGAAATATAGCAGAAAAAAGACAACAAATAGCTAGAGAAGAAATGTTAAAAGCTAATCAAAGAATGTCTCTTGACCAATTCTTCGATCAAATGAATGAAGGTCAAGTTAAAGATCTTAACGTAATAATAAAAGCAGATGTTCAAGGTTCTGTTCAAGCTGTTAAACAATCATTTGAAAAATTATCTAACGATGAAGTTGGAGTTAGAGTAATACATGGTGGTGTTGGAGCTATAAATGAATCAGACGTTACTCTTGCAGCTGCATCAAATGCAATAATAATAGGATTCAATGTTAGACCAGTGCCTAGTGCAGAATCTCTTGCAGAAAAAGAAAGTGTAGACGTTAGAAGTTACACTATAATATACAAAGCTATAGAAGATATACAAGCTGCTATGAGCGGTATGTTAGACCCAGAATACAGAGATGAAGATACTGGTAAAGCTGAAATAAGAGAAGTTTATAAAATATCTGGTGTTGGTACAGTTTCTGGATGCTACGTAACAAGTGGTAAAATATACAGAAATGGTAAAGTTAGAATAGTAAGAGATGGTATAATCATCCATGAAGGTGAAATACAAGCTCTTAAGAGATTCAAAGACGATGTAAAAGAAGTTAACAACGGATACGAATGTGGTATGAGTTTCGTAAACTACAATGATATAAAAGTTGGAGATATAGTAGAAGCTTATATAACAAAAGAAATAGAAAGAAAATTATAATTAACTATAAGTAAAGAAGGTTGATATTATGGCATCATATAATAGGACACGTAGAATAGGCGAAGAAATTAGAAAAATCGTAAGTACAATGCTTATTAATGGAATAAAAGACCCTAGAATAAATTCTATGGTTAGTGTTACAGATGTGGAAGTTACTAGTGACTTAAGCTATGCCTATATATACGTAAGTATTTTAGGTGGAGATGAAGAATCTACTTTACAAGGTTTAAGAAACGCAGAAAGCTACATCAGAAGAGAAATCGGTAAAAGTATAAAAATAAGACATATCCCACAAATCATATTTAAAGTAGACGATTCTTTATTAAAAGGTATGTATATGGACAGCCTTATAAAGAAAGTTTCACAAAAAGATCAAGAAAGACCTCAAGCAGAGGATAATGATAATGAATAGTATAGATACTATTTTAAAATATATACATGAAAGTAACGACTTTGTCGTTACTTCTCATGTTAATCCAGATGGAGACAATATTGGTTCAACTCTTTCAATTTATTATTTCTTAAAAAAAATGAATAAAAACGTTTATTATGTTATGAATGATGAAATGCCTATAAATATGCAATTCCTTGTAAAAGATATAAATATAATAAACTCTCAAAAATTTAAAGAGCTGAATATAAAAAATTATAATCTGGTTGCTTTAGATTGTGGGGATAAAAATAGAATATGTGTAGATGATGATATTAGAGATAATTGTATAAAATTAATAAATATAGATCATCATGGTAGTAATGATTTTTATGGAGATTTAAATTATGTATTAGCAGAAGAATCTTCAACTTGTGAATTAGTATATAATTTACTAATGAGAAATGAAGAAATAAACGAGTTTAATACTATAGATGAAAATATAGCTACAGCTCTTTATACAGGCCTTATGACAGACACAGGTAAACTTACATACTCAAATACCCATGCAAGTAGTTTTGATATGGCTAAAAACCTATTACTTTTAGGAGCTGATACTCAAAGAGTAATTCAAAATGTTTTTGGAAGTAATCCATTTAATTTTTATAAATTACTAGGAGCTGCATTAAATACTTTAGAAATAATTGATACAAAAGTAGCAGTAATGATGGTTACACAAGATATGCTTGAAAAATATAATATAGATTTTAAGGATATTGATGGAATTGTACCTTATGCTAGAGATATTGAAAATGTGGAAATTGGAATTTTACTTAAGGAAAAAGGTAATAATGAAATTAAAGTTAGTTTAAGATCAAAATCATATGCTAATGTAAGTAAAATTGCTAAAGTGTTTAGTGGTGGAGGTCATATGAGAGCATCAGGATGCACCATAAATGACAATATAGAAAATGCAAAGATAAAAATAATAAAAGAAGCATTAAAAGAAATTTAAGGATGATTTTTAATGAATAAGATAGTAAATATATTAAAACCTACAGGAATGACATCTCATGATGTGGTAAGTAGGGTAAGAAGAATTTTAAACATGAAAAAAGTAGGCCATACAGGAACGCTAGATCCTGATGCAGCTGGAGTTTTACCAATATGTTTAAATAAAGCAACTAAAGTAAGTGAACTTATTTTAAATAAAGAAAAAACATATATATGTGAATTAACACTTGGTGCATCTACAGACACTTATGATTCTTCTGGTGTTATAACTTTTGAAGGAGACGCATCAAATATAACAAAAGAAGATATATACAAAGCTTTTGAAACACAAAGAGGAGAAATAAATCAATATCCTCCTATTTACTCTGCACTAAAAGTAAATGGACAGAAAATGTGTGATTTAGCGAGAAAAGGAAAAGCAGATACTGTAGAAATTAAACCTAGAAAAGTTAACATAGAAAAAATAGAAATTTTAAATATAAATGACAATAAAATATTATTTTTAGTGAAATGTTCTAAAGGGACTTATGTTAGAAGTATATGTCACGACATAGGTGAATATTTAAAATGTGGAGGACATATGTCTTTCTTACTTAGAACAGCTTCAGGTAAATTTGATTTAGAAAATTCAATCAGTCTAGAAGAATTGGAACAATACTACAATGATAATACATTAGAAAATTATTTATATGATATTGATTATGTCTTAGATAATTTCAAGAAAGTTGAATTAAAAGAATCTGCTCTTAATTATTATAAAAATGGAGGAATAATAGATTCAAGAAGATTTATAAATAAGAATATATCTAAAGATGATGAATATGTAAGAGTGTATTGTAATGGTGAATTTATTGGAAGTGGAAAAATATTAAAAAATAATGATGCTATAAGCCTAAAAAGTGATAAAATTTTTATAGGATAATTATTGAATCAGTGGGGAAAAGACATGATTATTATAAATTCTTTAAAAGAAATAAAAAATATTGATAAAAGTGTTGTCACTATAGGAAAATTTGACGGAATCCACAAAGGTCATACAGTTTTAATTGAAAAAGCTGTTGATTTAGCAAAAAAGGAAAATTTAAAAAGTATAGTGTTTACATTTAAAAATAATCCAATTAGTTATTTTTCAAATATCCTAACGAGAGAAATTATCACAGAAGATGAAAAAATGGATAAATTAAAATCTTTAGGTGTGGATGTGGTTATAGACATACCTTTTAACAAAGAAATGGCAAATATATCTGCAGAAAATTTTGTTAAAGAAATTTTAGTTGATAAGTTAGGTGTTAAAAAATTAATTATTGGTCATGATTTTGCTTTTGCAAAAAATAGAGAAGGAACTCCAGCAGTATTAGAAATACTGGGTAAAAAATATGGATTTACTGTAGATATAATAGGAGCTGTAACTATTAATAACATAAGAGTTAGTAGCACTTATGTAAAAGATTTAATATATGCAGGTAGAGTAGAAGAAATTAAAAGCTATTTAGGAAGAAATTACTTTATTGAAGGTCAAGTAATTCATGCTAAACAACTTGGAAGAACAATAGGTTTTCCAACAGCAAATATTAAATTAGAAGAAAACTTAATCATACCTAAAAGGGGCATATATGCCACAAAGGTACATATTGGAAATGATATATATTTTGGAGCTACAAATATAGGTTATAATCCAACTGTAAATGGTGAAAAAATGTCTATAGAAACAAATATATTGAAATTCAATGAAGATATTTATGGTAAAACTATAAAACTAGAGTTTTTGGAAAGAATAAGAGATGAGAAGAAGTTTAAGGATTTAAACGAATTAAAAATACAATTAAAGATGGATACTAATTATATATATAAAAAGTATATTTGCAAAAGTAGCTAAGTTGTGATAAAATAATCAAGGTAACCATTACTCGGCATATGAATACTCCAATCAATGCTTAGTAAATGGCGATTTTAAAAAATACTTGGAGGTACATCAAATGAACAAAACAGAAATAATAAGAGAATTTGGAAGAAAAGAAGGAGATACTGGTTCTCCAGAAGTTCAAATAGCTTTATTAACAGCTAGAATAAACGAATTAAACGAGCATTTAAAAATGCACAAAAAAGACCACCACTCAAGAAGAGGTCTTTTAAAAATGGTTGGTAGAAGAAGAAACTTATTAGCTTACTTAAAAGAAAAAGACTTAGAAGGTTACAGAGCGTTAATAGCTAAATTAGGATTAAGAAAATAATCTTATTACTTTATAAAAAAGCAGGTATACTATAGTACCTGTTTTTTTTGTATTAATTAAAGACATTAATTTCTATAAGGAGGCAGTAGCCATGAAGATTAAAATATTATGTGACAGCATGTGCGACATTCCTGAGGAAATAAGCAAAAAAGAATATTTAGAAATGATTCCACTTACTATCAATATAGATGGAAAAGAATATAAAGACGGTATAGATTTTACTAAAGTAGAATTTTATAATATTTTAGAAACTAGCCATACTTTGCCAAAAACTTCTCAAATTACATATATGCAATTTAAAGAGGCTTTTGAAAAATATACAAATGAAGGATATGATGTGATTTGCTTAACTGGTTCATCTAAAACTTCAGGAACATATCAAAGTGCTGTTGTGGCGAAAAATGACACTAAAGGAAATATCTATATATTTGATACGTTATTTTTATCTTTAGGTAGTGGACAATATGTAATAAAAGCATGTGAATTAGTTGAAGATACCAATTTAAGTGCAAAGGAAATAGTACAAAAACTAGAAGAACTTAGATCAAGTACAAATTTATTTTTTGTTCCTTTTACACTAGATTATTTAAAAGAAAGTGGAAGATTGCCAAGTGTAGTATCATTTGTGGGAAATATGTTAAATATAAAACCTATATGCACTATGGAAGGCGGAAAAAATAAAATAGTATCAAAAGTTAGAGGTACTAAGCAAATTGCATCTAAGTTGGTAGATATGATTTTAGAAGCTAATAATAACGACTTAGAGTCTAAAATAATTACAATTGGATATGGTTCCAATGAAGAAGATTTTAAAAAACTAAAAGAGGAAGTGGCTAAAAGAATAAAAGCAAAAAAAGTTTTTATAACTCGTGGAGGTTCATGTATATGTTCTCATACAGGGCCAGAAATTTTAGCAATAAGTTCCTCTAATTAGTTAATGAAAAGAAGACATACTAAAAACACAAAGCTTCTACAGTATAATGCTATTGTTAATTAGTAGTAATTTTGTTAATATAGTACATAGAAGAAATAGTGGTTTTAGTATAAGAGGAGGTACAAGCATTAATGTTTGAACATAAAATTTTTACAATGGATTTAGCAGGGAGAGAACTTTCTGTTGAAATAGGAAAAATAGCACAACTTGCTAGTGGAAGTGCAATACTTAGATACGGAGATACTATGGTTATGGTTAACGTATCAAAATCATCTCAACCAAGAGAAGGTGTTGATTTCTTCCCACTAAGTGTTGACTATGAAGAAAAATTATATTCAGTTGGTAAAATACCAGGTGGATTCTTAAAAAGAGAAGGTAAAGCATCAGAAAAAGCTATACTTACATCAAGACTTATTGATAGACCAATAAGACCTTTATTCCCTAAAACTTTTAGAAATGATGTACAAGTAGTAGCTACAGTTTTATCGGTAGACCAAGACTGTACACCTGATATAGTATCAATGATAGGTTCATCTGTAGCTTTATCTATATCAGAAATACCATTTAATGGTCCTACAGGTTCTGTTTGTATAGGTTTAGTTGATGGAGCTTTAGTTGTAAATCCTACAGCAGAAGAAAGAGAAAAAAGTGAATTACACTTAGTAGTATCAGGAACTAAAGAAGCGGTAATGATGGTTGAAGCTGGAGCAAATGAAGTACCAGAATCATTAATGCTTGAAGCAATATTAAAAGCTCATGAAGAAATCAAAAAAATAGTTGAGTTTATAGAACAAATCCAAGCTGAAGTTGGAAAAGAAAAAATGGAATTTGTTGAAACTAAACCAGATGCTGAAATAGAAGCTAAAGTTAGAGAAATAGCTACTGAAGGAATGAAAGAAGCTGTTAAAGTTGTAGAAAAACTTGAAAGACAAGAAGCTATGGATGCTGTTAAAGAGCAAACTATAAATAGTTTTGATGAAGAAACTTTAGAAGAGTTCGGAAATGATATAATAGCTACTTTAGATGCTATTATAAAAGAAGAAGTTAGAAAAGCTATAGTACATGAAGGTAGAAGACCTGATGCTAGAAAAACTGATGAAATAAGACCGATATGGTGTGATCATGGATTTATACCAAGAGCTCATGGTTCTGGATTATTTACAAGAGGACAAACTCAAGTAATGACAGTTACAACACTTGGAGCACTAGGAGATGTTCAAATATTAGATGGTCTTGATGAAGAAGAAAATAAAAGATATATGCATCACTACAACTTCCCAGCTTACTCTGTAGGTGAATGTAGACCAATGAGAGGGCCAGGAAGAAGAGAAATAGGTCATGGAGCTTTAGCTGAAAGAGCACTACTTCCAGTAATACCTTCAAAAGAAGAATTCCCTTATGCAATAAGACTTGTATCTGAGGTATTAAGTTCAAATGGTTCTACATCTCAAGGTTCAGTTTGTGGTTCTACACTATCTTTACTTGATGCAGGTGTTCCAATAAAAGATATGGTTGCAGGTATTGCAATGGGTCTTATAGAACATGATGGAAAAATGGCTATACTTTCAGATATACAAGGTATGGAAGACCACTTAGGAGATATGGACTTTAAAGTTGCAGGTACTGAAAAAGGTATAACTGCTATACAAATGGATATAAAAATAGCTGGTATAGATGAAGAAGTATTAACAAGAGCATTAGCACAAGCTAGAGTTGGTAGACTTCACATATTAAATGAAATGAAAAAATGTATATATAAACCAAATGATGAGCTATCTAAATATGCACCAAAAATAGTTACTATGAGGATAAACCCAGACAAAATAAGAGATGTTATAGGTGCTGGTGGTAAAGTAATAACTAAGATAATAGATGAAACTGGTGTTAAAATAGATATAGAACAAGATGGTGAAGTATTTATAGCTGGTACAGATATGGATATGATAAATCTGGCTAAAAAGAAAATAGAAGATATAGTAGCAGAAGTTGAACTTAATGCTATATATAAAGGTAAAGTAACAAGAATAGTTAACTTCGGTGCTTTCGTTGAATTACTTCCAGGAAAAGAAGGATTACTTCGCATAGGAAATATAGCTCATGAAAGAATAGAAAAAGTTGAAGACGTATTAAATGTTGGAGATGAAGTAGAAGTTAAAGTTACTGAAATAGATGAAAAAGGAAGAGTTAACGTATCTAGAAAAGTATTACTTCCTAAACCAGAAAGAAAACACAAATAATTAAATTATTTATATAAATAAGGGAACGAGACTTAGTCTCGTTTTTTTGTGTGCAAAAACATAATATGCAAGTCCTAATCCTAAGAATAAAATTGATATCTTAATAATAAAATGAACTAATAAATAATTTGTACATATTAGGAGGAAGCTCATATGATAATGATGGTGCTAAACAAAAATAAATTGAAAAAGATACTGATTTTTCTTTTAATCATTTTATTTATAGGAGGTGGGATTGTATTTACAATTAAAAAAAATGAAAGTATACCTAGTATAAATATATTAGATTTGGCAAAAGCACCTTATACACAGGGAACTAAAAAAAATAGTGGCTACGTTGCATTAACTTGCAACGTAGACTTAGGATGGGAGGATGAGTACGTAATATCCATATTAGAAACATTGAAAAAAGAGAAAGTACATATTACATTTAATGTTACAGGAAAGTGGACAGAAAAAAATAAAGATTTACTTCTTAGAATTAAAAATGAAGGTCATGAAATTGGAAATCATGGATATAAGCATTTAGATTATGCCACACTTTCCTATGATGAAAATTATAACCAAATAAGCACCTCAAAAAAAATAATAGAAGATGCTTTGGGAGAAAAAACAAAATTTTTTCAAGCACCTGCAGGTTCTTTTGGAACAAATACTGTAAAGGCTGCTGAAAGTTTAAATTACATATGTTTTAAATGGGACGTGGACACTATAGACTGGCAAGATAGATATAATCCAGAGAAAATAATAGAAAGAGTAAAAAATAAAAATATAGTTGATGGAAGTATAATTTTGATGCATCCCACAGATGCAACTACTAAATGTTTAGATGATATTATAGAAATAATCAGACAAAAAAATTTAAAACCTGGACGACTTAGTGATGTCTTTATTGTTGATTAAATTAGATTACTAAACTATAATTAATACTATAAATTTTTACTGATTTATAAAAAATAAAGCATACAATGACGTAGTGGAGAATTTGGAGGACAAAATGTATAAATACCAAACCTTAAAAAATGGGCTTACTATTGTGGGAGAAGAAATACCGTATTTAAAATCTGTATCTTTAGGGATTTGGATAAATACAGGTTCCAGATTGGAGTCAGAAAAAGAAAGTGGTGTATCTCATTTTATAGAGCATATGCTATTTAAAGGGACTAAAAATCGAAGTGCTAAAGACATAGCAAGAGATATAGACAGATTAGGTGGAGAAATAAATGCCTTTACCAATAAAGAATGCACATGCTACTATGTTCATCTTTTAGATGAACATATTAATAAAGGTATAGATGTATTAAGTGATATGATATTAAATTCATCTTTTGATACTAATGATATAGATAAAGAAAAATTTGTCATACTTGAAGAATTAAAAATGTATGAAGATTCCCTAGATGATTTATCTTATGATTTATTAGTGGAAAATGTATATCAAAATGATGGACTTGGAAGAAATATCTTAGGAAATAGAAAAACTATCAGAAGTTTAAAAAGAGAAGATATTTTAAATTATTATAATAAATATTATGTGCCAAATAATGCAGTTATATCAATTTGTGGTAATTTTAATTTTGAAGAAATAGTTAAAGTTATCGAAGAAAAATTTGAACAGTGGCAAGAAAAAGAAGTAAATATTGAAGTTAAAGAAGCAAATTATACTCCTTGTTTTGTAACAAAAAACAAAGACAGTGAACAAGTAAATATAGCAATAAACTTAAAAGCTATACCAGAAGAAAATGAAAAAGAAGCTTACGCACTATCTGTAGTAAATAATATATTTGGAGGAAGTACAAGTTCTAGGCTTTTCCAAAGTATAAGAGAAGAAAAAGGACTAGTATATTCCATATATTCATCTCAAACTTTATACAGAAAATGTGGAGAACTTGGTATATTTGCTAGTACAAGTAAAGAGTATTTAAAAGAAGTATATGATTTAATAATAAAAGAAATAAAAAATATAAGAGAAAATTATATTACAGAAGAAGAACTTGAAGAAAGCAAAGAACAATTAAAAGGTAATTATATATTAAGTTTAGAGAGTATTAACTCTAAAATGTTAGCTAATGGAGAAGCTATGCTACTTAATAATAAATTAAAAAAAGAAGATGAAATTATAGAACATATAAATGTTGTAAATATGGAACAAGTTAAGGATATTATTAATAAAGTATTTAATATAGAGAACTTAGCAGTATGTATAGTAGGAAAAGATGTAGAAGGTGTTCAGATATAAATATAAAAATTTTATTGGGGTGAAATTATGAATTTATCTGAATTAGCTGGAAAAGAAATTGTAAATTTAGTTACTGGGGAAAGACTTGGTGTAATAGGAGAGTGTGATATTATAATTGATGAGACAACGGGGAAAATATTAGCACTTTCCATACCAAGAGAAAGAGGATTTTTTGGCATAAGAAAAGATAGAGGGGATTTAGAAATTCCTTGGAGAAATGTAAAAAAAATTGGCAATGATATGATAATCATTGAATATGAGGGAATATATTAGGAGGCAATTATGGGGATACTAGTACAAAAGTTTGGTGGTACATCAGTAGCATCAGTTGAAAAAATGAAGAAAGTTTGTAATATAATAGAAAACTATAGAAAAAAGGGGAACGACTTAGTCATAGTTGTATCAGCAATGGGAAGAAAAGGAGATCCATATGCTACAGATACGCTAATAAATTTATGTACTAATGTTAATCAAAAACCTAAAAAACGTGAACTTGACTTGATTATGTCTTGTGGAGAAGTAATATCCGGAACTATATTATCATCTATGCTAGAAGGTAGAGGTATACCTTCAGTATTTCTTACAGGAACTCAAGCAGGAATAATAACAACAAAAATTTATTCAAATTCCAAAATAAAGGAAATAAATCCTACGAGAATTCAAAGAGAATTAGATGAAGGAAAAGTAGTAGTTATTGCAGGTTTCCAAGGTGGAACTGAAGATGGAGAAGTTACAACACTAGGTAGAGGTGGCAGTGATACATCTGCTGTAGCTATAGGAAAAGCCTTAGGATGTGAAACAGTTCAAATTTATACAGATGTTGATGGAATAATGACAGCAGATCCTAGAATTGAGCCTTCAGCAAAAATACTTGATTATTGTGATTATGAAGAAGTATTTCAAATGGCAGAAAAAGGTGCTAAAGTTATACATCCAAGAGCCGTAGAGCTTGCTAAAAATGGAGATATAGTACTTGAAATTAAAAATACTTTAAATCCATCATGTAAAGGTACAAGAATTGGCTTAACTAGAGATGCAGGAGGAAATTATGAAGACTTTCAATCTAGATTTATGACTTCTGTAGCACACAAAGATAATATAGCACAAGTAAAAGTTAAATCTTCAGAAGCTTTATTTTCTAAAATATTAAATGAGATGGAAGAAAAACATATAAATTTGGATATGATAAACTTTTTTACAGAAGAAAAAGCTTTTGCTCTTGATCAAAATAAGATTAATTTAGTTGAAGAAATATTAAAAAAAAATAATGTGGAGTATGAAGTTAGAAAACACTGTGCAAAAGTTACTTTAATCGGAACAAAAATAACAGAAACTCCAGGAGTAATTGCAAGAGTAGTTAGAGCTTTATCAAAAGCAGGAATTACACTTTTACAATCATCAGACTCATATACATGTCTAACTTGTTTAGTAAAAGAAGAAGATATGATAGACACGGTTCATGCTATTCATAAGGAATTTGCAGAATAATAACTAATAAAATAAGGTATATCCTATACAGTTATAAATAAAAAACTATCTGTATAGGGTATCTTTTAATTTAAGTAATAATAAATATGATGATAAGGTTATTATTAGATTTACTTTATTATCATTTATAATAGAAAATATGTTTAATTAATTTCATTTTATGTCACTTCTTATCATAATAATATTATGATAATTACGATTAATAAATATTAATAAAAATAAACTTTTTACCATATGACAAGAGAATTATTTCATATTCATTGGGAAATATAAACGTAAATATATTAGATGAGGTGAAATAAATGATGAAAAAAGAAAATAATATGAATCAATACATAAATGATAGTGATTTTGATTTAAATTATATTCAATATGAATCTAATAATAATGAAGAAAAAAATAAACCTAAAAATTCAAATAATAATCAACCCAATGAAACAGATAATGAAAAAATACAAGATATAAAGCAAATGGGAGTACCTAATATGCCATCTAACTCACCTAAAGAAATTCAATGCATTACAATAATAGGAGAAATTGAAGGCCATTTTATAGGAAATCCACAAAAAAAAGCTACTAAATACGAGCATATAATTCCTTTGTTATACTCTGTTGAAGAAAGCAATGAAATCAAAGGTATTCTTGTTATATTAAATACTGTAGGTGGAGATGTTGAAGCAGGTCTTGCTATGGCAGAGTTAATTAATAGTATTTCTAAAAAGGTTGTTACTCTTGTTCTTGGTGGAAGCCACTCTATAGGAGTTCCACTAGCTACAGCGGGAGATTATTCTTATATAGCTCCAAGTGCCACAATGATAGTTCATCCAATTAGAACAAATGGACTTGTAATAGGTATTAATGAAAGTTTTGAATACTTTAAAAAAATGCAAGAAAGAATTGATGAATTCATAACAAGAACATCTAATATAGAAAGGGAAAAATTAAGTGAACTAATGCATGCTAAAGATGAACTTATAACAGACGTGGGTAGTGTTTTAATAGGAAAAGAAGCTGTAGAATGTGGATTGATTAATGAAGTTGGGGGATTAAAAGAAGCTTTAACAAAATTAAGAGAATTAATAAAAAATGAACAAAATGAAGGAAATAAATAAGATTTGTTTAAAATAAGTAATATGTGATATAATGAGTTAATAATTAAAAGTGTTAATGTATACCATTAACACTTTTAAGGTTGTAAGGAATTTATAAGGTAGAAGAAATAAGAGGTGAGATTGGTGGCTAAGAAAAGAAGTAAAAGCGCTAAGAACAAAAAGAAGTACAAGAAAGATAAAATAATAGTTTCAGGTGAATATTACAATCTAGTGACTATATTTATAGGTATTTTCTTATTATATAGTTTAAACTCAAATTCCATGGGCCTTATAGGACAATTTATACAAGATACTTTTAAAGGATTATTTGGAGTTCTTGCCATAATTATTCCAATACTAATAATAATAGTAGGTATCTTAGGATTTTTCGAAAGAAATGAATATGTGTATAGAATGAAAAAAAGTAAAGCAGTTTACATTTTCATAATATTTTTATTTGTTTTTTATGGATTACTTAATTCAAGAAAAATACCTATAGACAATCCTCTAAAAGCAAATATGTATAGAGATGTTATGCAAATGGGAATAGATGGAAGTGGTCTAGGTTTAGTAACATCATCTATTGCGTACTTTATTAAAACAGTATTTGGATTAACTGGTGGTTGGTTAATAAGTTTATTCATTTTATTTATTACTGTTATGTATACGTTCAATATTTCTCTGAAAGATTTAATTGAAGGGATTAGTGATAAATCCAATAAAATTAAACATGGGGATGTTAATGTGAAAGATAAAATGTCCAACTTGAAGCAGTCTGCAATAAATCTAATGACTGAAGAAGTTGATGAAACTACTCAAATGGGTAAAAACAAAAAAGGTTTCATAAAGAACATTTTTGATAAAAAAGACGAAAAAAATGAAGACTTAGAAAAAACTATAGTAGAGTCTAATGATTTAGATGAAGATAAGACAATAAAAATTGTAGGTTTTAATAAAGGTGATGACGATTATTTGGAAATATTAGAAGGAACAAATAGCATACCAGAATTAGATGTATTAAAAGACCTTCAAAATACAAATTCAAATATGAATTTTGATAAGACTTCAAAAAATATAAGCTTAGAAAAAACTTCGCCTATAAACATATCTAACATAAAAGAATTAGAAATTAATAATCAATCAAATTATGAAAATTATACTAAGCCAAGTTTAGATTTATTAACTAAAATAGGTCATAAAGGTAATGAAAATGATAAAAGAAAAGCATTAGAAAATGCATCTTTATTAATAAAAACATTATCTAATTTTGGTGTGGATACAAAAATGGGTCAAGTAACTTTAGGACCAACTATAACAAGATATGAAGTACAACCAAATCCAGGTGTTAAAGTTAGTAGAATAGTCAATTTATCTGACGATATAGCCCTTTCTCTAGCTGCAAAAAGTATAAGGATAGAAGCACCTATACCAGGTAAAAGTGCTATAGGTATAGAAGTACCAAATGATCAACCACAAGTTGTAGGACTTAGAGATGTTATTGGAAGTCCTGAATTTAAGGAAAGTAACTCATCTCTTGCTATAGGGCTTGGAAAAGATATAAGTGGAAATCCAGTAATAGCAGATATAGGTAAAATGCCTCATTTACTTGTGGCAGGGGCTACAGGTTCAGGAAAATCAGTATGTATAAATACTATAATAAATTCTCTACTATATAAATCAATGCCGGATGAAGTAAAATTACTACTTATAGATCCAAAGGTGGTAGAACTTGCTCACTATAATGGTATACCTCATTTATTATCACCAGTTGTAACTGATCCTAAAAAAGCTGCCAATGCATTAAATTGGGCAGTTGCAGAAATGAATAAAAGATATAAATCTTTTGCAGAGCTTGGTGTTAAAGATATTACTAGTTACAATGAAAAAAGTGAAACAAAGCTTCCTAAAATAGTAATAATTATAGATGAGCTTGCTGATTTAATGATGGCATGTGCCAATGAAGTTGAAGATTATATCTGTAGACTTGCTCAAATGGCTAGAGCTGCAGGTATGCATTTAATTATAGCAACACAAAGACCTTCTGTGGATGTAATAACAGGAGTTATAAAAGCCAATGTTCCATCAAGAATTGCTTTTGCAGTATCATCACAAACAGATTCAAGAACAATACTTGATATGGGTGGAGCTGAAAAATTACTAGGTAAAGGTGATATGTTGTTTTATCCTTTAGGAGCAGCTAAACCAATTAGATTACAAGGAGCATATATATCAGAAGAGGATTCTGATAAAGTAATAGACTTTGTAAAAAGCCAAGTAAAAGAAGAAGTACAATATGAAGATGAAATAATTCAAACAATATCAAAAACAACTAACATTAAAAATGATGATGTGGATGAATTTTTAGAAGATGCCATTGCTTTTGTAGTTCAAAGTGGTCAAGGCTCATCATCCATGCTTCAAAGAAAATACAAAATAGGATTTAATAGAGCAGCTAGACTAATAGACTCTATGGAAGAGAGAGGAATAGTTGGACCTAGTGAAGGAAGTAAACCTAGAAAAGTATTAATTACAATGGAAGAGTTGTCAAAATTAGAAGGTGAATAAAATTTGAAAACAATCAAAATTGAAGATGCCTTAAAACTTGAAAATACAATCTTTATTGACGTAAGAACTGAAAAAGAATATCAAGATGATCATATTTTAAATGCTTACAATATGCCTTTATTTAATAATGATGAATATTGTGAGATTGGTACAATTTATAAAAAAGAGGGGAAACACGAAGCCATAGATAAAGGTTTTGACTTTGTTTCCAAAAAGTTAAAAGATATGTATAGCATTGCAAGAGAGCTATCAGCAAAATATGATCATATAGTAATCTATTGTGCAAGAGGTGGAATGAGAAGTGGCTCTGTTGCTAACTTGTTAACTTCCATAGGAATAGACTTATATAAATTAGAAGGTGGATATAAGGCCTATAGAAATTATGTACTAGATTATTTAAAAGACATAATGAATGAAAAAGAGTTTATAGTATTACATGGTTTGACTGGCGTTGGAAAAACAGAATTATTAGTTGGACTTAAAAATAATAATATGGACATAATAGATTTAGAAAATATGGCTAGAAATACAGGTTCTGTATTTGGATTTATAACTTATAATGAAAAACCACCTAGCCAAAAAACTTTTGAAACGAGAATGTTTGAAGCTTTATTTTTCTCTAAGAGCGATTTTATATTTATAGAGAGTGAAAGTAAAAGAGTTGGACATGTATTAGTGCCTAATGAAATTTATGAAGCTATAATAAGAGATGGATATCATATTCTTATTGAATGCGATATGAAAGAAAGAGTAAAAAGGCTTTGCAATGATTATATATATAGTAGAGATGCGAAAAATATAGAAGATTTAAAAGAGTGTATAAATACTTTTAGAAAAAGACTGGGTAATAAAACAGTAGATGAATACCTAGAACTTTTAGAAAATAAAAAGTATGAAGAATTAGTAGAAAAATACTTAATCTCATATTATGATCCTCTATATATGCATTCTATAAAACAATATAAATACAATGACATAATAAAATTTGAAGACGCAAATGATACAATAAAAAAATTAATGAGTTTTCATAAGACAGCAGTTAAAGGAGTTAAACAATGTTAAAGATAGCACTAGAATCATTAGGTTGTTCAAAAAACCTAGTAGACGCAGAAATAATGATGGGTATATTAAATAAAAAAGGATACAAATTAACAGGAGACTTTGAAGAAGCAGATGTAATTTTAGTTAATACATGTGGATTTATAGAATCAGCAAAACAAGAATCTATAGATACAATAATTGAATTTGCAAACCTTAAAGAAACTGGAAATTTAAAATTACTTATAGTTACAGGCTGTTTAGCACAAAGATATTCTGATGAACTAAAACAAGAAATACCTGAAATAGATGCCATAGTAGGTACAGGAAGTTACCAAAATATAGATGAAATATTAGAAGGATTACAAAAAGAAAAACAAATAGTATCTTTAAAAGATATAGAAGTTGTTTATAATGAAGATCTTCCAAGATATGTTTCAACACCAGAATATATGGCATACTTAAAAATAAGTGAAGGGTGCGATAAGCATTGTACTTATTGTATAATACCAAAACTTAGAGGTAAACAAAAAAGTAGAAAAATAGAAGATATAGTAGCAGAAGCAAAAACTCTTTCAGAAAATGGAGTAAAAGAACTTGTAGTTATAGCACAAGATTCTACAATGTATGGATCAGATATATATGGTGAAGCTAAATTACCTCAGTTACTAGAAGAACTTGCTAAAATAGAAGAATTAAAATGGATAAGAATAATGTACTCATATCCAGAATCAATAACAGAAGAGTTAGTTGATGTAATAAGAAGACATGATAATATTTGTTCTTACTTTGATATGCCAATACAACATGCAAGTAATAAAATATTAAAATTAATGAACAGACAAACAACAAGAGAAGAATTATTAGCTAAAATCAATATGATTAGAACTGCTATACCAAATGCAACACTTAGAACAACTTTAATAACAGGATTCCCAGGTGAAGATGAAAAAGATTTTGAAGAACTTGTGGAATTCGTTAAAGAAGTTAAGTTTGATAAACTTGGTGTGTTCCCATATTCAAGAGAAGAAGGAACTGCAGCAGATAAACTTCCTAATCACTTAGAACAAGAAGTAAAAGAACAAAGAAGAGATACTATAATGATGGTTCAACAAGGTATTTCTGAAGAAATAAACCAAAATAAAGTTGGAAATATTTATGAAGTTTTAATAGAAGAACAAATAGAAAACAATGTTTATGTTGGTAGAACTATATTTGATGCAGAAGAAATAGACAGTATAGTTTATGTAAAATCACATACACAACTAGAGCCAGGGGACTTTGTAAATGTAAAAATAAACACAGCTTTAGAGTATGATTTAATGGGGGATATTCAAGATGAATTTGCCAAATAAATTAACATTACTTAGAATTTTGTTAATACCGGTGTTTATCATAACAATGATGTTTGATTTTTCAAATCATTATTTAATATCTTGTTTAATATTTATTATTGCGTCTATAACAGATGCTTTAGATGGACATATTGCAAGAAAAAATAATCTAGTTACTGATTTTGGTAAATTTATGGATCCTTTAGCAGATAAATTATTGGTAATATCAGCACTTATATGTATGATAGAATCAAATTTAGTTGCTGGATGGATGGTTATAATTATAGTAGCTAGAGAACTTACTGTGAGTATATTAAGAGCAATAGCTGCAGCAGATGGAAAAGTTATAGCAGCTAGTGGTGGTGGAAAAATTAAAACTATTAGTCAAATGATAGCAATAATAGTATTATTATTAGGTGCAAATTTAAATAATAATTTATTATTACAAATAGGAACAATATTTATATTGATTGCTACATTTTTCACTTTATACTCAGGTATAGATTATTTATACAAAAACAAAGATTTATTTATGAATAGTAAATAAAAAATAAAATAAAGCTATTGCATGCTATATAAAAATATTATGCAATAGCTTTTGTTTTATTTATTGCAGGAAAAATAAAAATATTCGTATAAAAGAATGATTATAAGTTTATAAATATAAGTATATGCCTTTATAGAGAAGTGATTTATAATATATATGAAGTATATTAGTAAATATACTTTTAGCAAGAATGCTAAATTCAATTGACTACTGAAGTTTTATGGGATATAATAAATATGATATAAATAGAACAAATGTTTGTTAGAGGAAGGATGGATAATATGAGTATAGAAAAAGAAAAATTACAAGCTCTTAATCAAGCTTTAGGGAAAATAGAAAAAGATTTTGGTAAAGGTTCAGTTATGAGACTGGGAGAAGCAACTTCTATGAATATAGATGTAATATCTACAGGTTCTATAGGACTTGACATAGCTGTAGGTATAGGTGGACTTCCAAAGGGGAGAATAGTCGAAATATACGGTCCAGAATCTTCAGGTAAAACAACTGTTGCACTACATACAGTAGCTGAAGCACAAAAAAATGGTGGAATAGCAGCTTTCATAGATGCAGAGCATGCTCTAGACCCAGTATATGCAAAAGCTTTAGGTGTAGATATAGATAACTTAATAATATCTCAACCAGATACAGGAGAACAAGCTTTAGAAATAACAGAAGCTTTAATTAGATCTGGTGCCATAGATATAATAGTAGTTGACTCAGTTGCAGCCTTAGTTCCAAAAGCAGAAATAGAAGGTGAGATGGGAGACTCTCACGTTGGTCTTCAAGCTAGACTTATGTCTCAAGCTTTAAGAAAACTAACAGGATCAATTAAAAAATCTAACTGTGTTGCCATATTTATCAACCAATTAAGAGAAAAAGTTGGTATAATGTTTGGAAATCCTGAAACAACTACAGGAGGACGCGCCCTTAAGTTCTATTCATCAGTGAGACTTGATGTAAGAAGAATAGATAGTATTAAACAGGGTGACAAAGTTTTAGGAAATAGAACTAGAGTAAAAGTAGTTAAAAATAAAGTCGCTCCACCATTTAAACAAGCAGAGTTTGACATAATGTACGGAGAAGGTATATCTAAGATAGGTGATTTACTTGATATAGCAGCAGATATAGATATAGTTAAAAAATCAGGTTCTTGGTATGCATACAATGATATAAAGCTTGGACAAGGTAGAGAAAATGTTAAAAAATTCTTAGCAGATAATATGGATTTAACAGATGAAATAAATGCTAAAGTTAGAGAACATTATAATTTAGACAAAACAGTAGTTGAAGAAAATAGCGAAAGTGAAGAATAAAAATATATACACACCTCCTATAAACTTGACATGATATAGAAAAAATTATAAAATTAAATGAGGATAAAATATTTTAAATTATTATGATTTTATTTAAAGTATTCCAAGATTATAGATAAAGAAACTTTATTAAATTTTAAACTTGGGCCTTCTAGTCTAAAAAGTGCATAATTTTAATGATGTTAAAGAATGATATTGATATTTTGGGATTATTACAAAGGAGGTGGATGTCATAGAAATAATAGCAAGCATACTTGGTTTAGCTATTGGTATTATAGTTGGATATTTTATTAGAAAAAATATATCTGAAACTAAAATTGGTGAAGCAAAAGCTTTAGCCAATGATATAATAGATAAAGCAAACAAAGACTCAGAAACAATTAAAAAAGAAAAATTATTAGAAGCAAAAGAAGAAATTCACAAATGGAGAACTGATGCTGAAAACGAACAAAAAGAAAGACGTAAAGAAGTACAAAATTACGAAAGAAGGGTTCTTCACAAAGAACAATCAATTGAAAGAAAACAACAAAATTTAGAGACAAAAGAATCAACTTTAAATGAAAAGTTAAAAGCAGTACAAACAAAAGAAGAAGAAGTAGAAGAAATAAAAGTTAAGCAACTTGAAAAGCTTGAAGATATATCTGGAGTTACATCTGAACAAGCAAAAGAAATAATTCTTACAAATGCAGAAAGAGAAGTAAGGCATGAAATGTCTATAATGATAAAAGATATAGAAACTCAGGCAAAAGAAGAAGCTGAAAAGAAATCTAGAGAAATAATAGGCTATGCTATACAAAAATGTGCAGCAGATCATGTTGCAGAAACTACAGTAACAGTAGTAAATTTACCTAATGATGAAATGAAGGGGAGAATAATAGGTAGAGAGGGAAGAAATATAAGAACACTAGAAACTTTAACAGGTATAGATCTTATAATTGATGACACTCCAGAAGCAGTGATTTTATCAGGCTTTGATCCTATTAGAAGGGAAGTAGCGAGAATAGCTTTAGAAAAGCTAATATCAGATGGAAGAATACATCCAGCAAGAATAGAAGAAATGGTTGAAAAAGCAAAAAAAGAAGTAGAAAATATCATAAAAGAATATGGTGAACAAGCTATATTTGAAACTGGTATACATTCTCTACATCCAGAATTAGTTAAATTACTAGGTAGATTAAATTATAGAACTAGTTATGGTCAAAATGTACTAAAACATTCAATTGAAGTAGCTCATATAGCAGGAATAATGGCAGCTGAAATAGGTGCAGATATAAAACTTGCCAAAAGAGCTGGTTTACTTCATGACATAGGTAAGGCTGTGGACCACGAAATGGAAGGTACCCATGTAGAAATAGGTATGGATCTACTTAGAAGATATAAAGAATCTAAGGAAGTTATACATGCTATGAGTACTCACCATGGTGATTATGAACCTCAAAGTGTTGAAGCAGTGCTTGTAACAGCTGCAGATGCCATATCAGCAGCAAGACCAGGAGCAAGAAGAGAAACTTTAGAAGCTTATATTAAGAGATTAGAAAAACTTGAAGAAATAGCTAACTCTTATGAAGGTGTAGAAAAATCTTATGCAATTCAAGCTGGTAGAGAAATAAGAATAATGGTTAAACCTGAAAGCGTAAATGACGAAGAACTTCATTTATTAGCTAGAAAGATGACTAAACAAATAGAAGACGAGCTTGAATATCCAGGTCAAATAAAAGTAAGTATAATAAGAGAAACAAGAGCTATAGAATATGCTAAATAATAAATAAAGAGGAGAGTTAAACTCTCCTCTTTTTGTATGAAAAATTTATTAAAAAATGTATATATTTGATAATATAGTAAAATATATGTTTAAATGATATAATTACTATAAAGGGGGAATGCAAATTGAGACAAAATATTAAAATCAACTCAGAACTAGATGCATTGAGAGTAAAAGAAATAGAAAAAATCTTTTACGAAAAATATAATGACAATACTACTGTAGTGCCAAAGGTTACTCCTTTCAGAGGAATTAACACAGACTTATTATATATAAAGGATAATAAAATTCTTTTTGTTAAGTTTATGGATACTAGTGAAGATTTATTTTCAATTTTAGATGAAGAATTAATTGAAGTTATGAATGAAGAAAATGAATTATTAAAGTTGAAAATGGCTCAATTACATAGTAATATTACTTTTAATTATGTATTTATTATGCCATATGTAAACATAGAAGATGCTTATGGTTTTGATGAATTTGTAAATGAGAATATAATAGATAAGAACAAATTAAAAAATATAATGAATAACCCTAAATTATTGGATGAATACTTAAAAAAAGAAAATAATGAAATAGAATTAAATTTATATATACTAGATATATGTCCTGAATATTATGATATAAATGGAATTTATCATCTTAATAAAGAATTTAAGAAAATAACTTTTTCGCAAGATGATTATAATTATACTGCTAATATGCTTACAGATGATCAGTTGGAAAAGGTTTTAAGTATAAAATATGGTAAAACATTGATTGAAGGGCCAACAGGTAGTGGCAAGACTACGATTATGTTGAGCAGAGCCATAAAATTAGCTCGTATTTATCCTCATCATAACTTTATAATTTTCACTCATACAAAACAACTTTGCAATCAACTTAGAGAAAGTGTTAGATTATTATATAAAGAAAATAATAACTTAGAAGTGCATACAATGTCTTCTTTTGTATTTAAGTTAGTGAAAAAATATAATTTAATATTAGACCCAAATATGTTAAAAAAAGACTATGAAAAAACTTTTAACAATTTAATAAAACAAGCAAAAAATGTAATTAAAAATAAAAAAATGTTCAAAGGGATATTTATAGATGAAAGTGAGTGCTTTGAAGAGAAAAATATAAAGTTTATAGAGGCGTTTTTATACGAAAAAAAATATATTTTTAATATATTTTACTGTGAATCATTAAATATATATAATAATGTAAATATATTTAAAAAACCATTGGAGTATATAGATTTTAATGAAAAAATATCATTGAACAAAAACTATAGACAGCAAAAAAATATTATAGATTTTTCTAATAGATTTTGTGAAAATGCCAATGAATATATAAAAACACTGAGAAATAATGTAAATAGAGATTTATATAAAAAATCAAATTCTATTTTGAAAAATGGAATTACATCTCAAATTGTAAAAGTAGATGACTTGGAAGATCAAATTAATGCAATATTATGGGAAATTGAATATTTAGTAAAAAATAAAGGTTTAGATTATGGAGATATAGCCATAGTATTTCCATATAATAAAAAGAAATTAAAAAATGGAAAAACAATATATTTCCAATATTTATTAAGAAAAGCATTAGATGATGTCAATATTCCTTATATTATTGGAGATGACGATTTAACTAAACATGCTAAAAAAACTGGTATAACTTTATCTAATTTATATTTTATAAAAAATTTAGAATATAAAGCAGTTGTATTTTGTGAATTAGAAATGTTATACAATCAAACTATAAATAAAGAAGATCAAGATTATCAAATTAATGATTTTATAGGTGATTTGAATAAAATATATATGGTAATAAATAGGGCAAGCGAATATTTAACAATAACAACTACTTTTAATGAAAATTCTAGTGAATTGATTAAAATACTTGTAAATTCAATAAATACTTAAAAATTAAAGGAGCACCTTGGTGCTTCTTTAATTTTATAAAAATAAATTAATACATATTATTTTAGCATATGATTTTGATATAATTATAAATAAATGCTGGATAATAAAAGGAGATATTATGGATAAAGATTATATATTAAATGATAAAGAATATGAAATATTTAAGCAATTTTCTATAAAAATGACACAAAATACTAAAAAAGATTATTTAAGCAAAATAATTTTATTTAAAGATATTACAAAGTCAAACGATTTATTAGAAATCACTAAAAATGAATGCAAAGATTTTATGGAATATGTAGAACAAGAATATGCTCTATCTACATGTGAGAAAATTTTTAGTTATTTACATAGTTATTATGCATTTATGAAACGAGAAAAACATATTAAAATAAATCCTTTTACTTTTGTAAAAAAACCTACAGTAACAAGGGAAAAAGGGAAAAAAGATGTTTTAAGCATACAAGAAATTAATCAGCTTATAGATTCACTATATAAATTAAATGCAAGGGATCAATTAATAATGGTATTTCTTGCAACGACAGGTTGTTTATTAAATGAACTAGTAAAAGTAAAATGGAAAGATTTAATAGTTGATGAAAATGATAATTTTTATGTGAGACTTGGGAAAGGTAAAAAAGAGAGAATTGTAAAATTACACCCTTATTGCTTTAGGCTTATAGAAAGTTATAGATATTTTTCTGGATTAAGTGAAATAATAATTCCGACAGATGAGTATATGTTTACAACTCAAAAAAGTCAATCTATAACAGATAGAAATGTTAGATTAATAGTTAGAAAGGCTTTTGATATGGCTGGGCTTTCTCATTATTCAGCAAAGGACTTAAGACACTCTTATGCAGCTATATCATTGATGTTAGGTGCAGATAAAGAAGATATTAAAAAGCAACTAGGATGGAGTGACAAGTATTATGCTATAAGATATAAGCATGTAGTAAACTTTGTGGATAGTGAAAGTATTGATTATATTATGGGAAAAGATAATTTTAAACTAAATAAAAAATAAAATACAAAAATAATGTGAACAAATTGATAAAAAATATTGTTATTGTTCGTAGAATTATATATAATAATGTTTGTAAAATAAAAATATTAAGGATGGTGCAAAAAATGATAGATAATAAGTACACAACATACTCAAATCCTTTAACAGACAGATATTGTAGTAAAAATATGAGTTATATTTTTTCTCCGCAATTTAAATTTTCAACATGGAGAAAATTATGGGTTGCCTTAGCAGAGGGAGAAAAAGAATTAGGAATAAATATAAGTGATGAGCAAATAGCACAGTTAAAAGCTCATATAGATGATATAAATTTTGAACAGGCAAGACAAATAGAAAAAGAAGTAAGACATGATGTTATGAGCCATGTTAAAGCTTATGGACTTCAATGTCCAGATGCAAAGGGAATAATACATTTAGGGGCAACTTCAGCTTATGTAGGAGACAATACAGATGTTATCCAAATGAATGAAGCTTTAAAATTAATTAGAGTTAAATTAGTAAATTTAATCGATAATTTAAAAGAGTTTGCATTAAAATACAAAGATATGCCTACATTAGGATTTACTCACTTCCAAGCAGCTCAACTTACAACAGTAGGTAAAAGAGCTACACTTTGGGCTCAAGATTTAATAATAGATTTAGAAGATTTAAATTATAGACTTGAAAATATGAAGCTTAGAGGAGTAAAAGGAACTACTGGTACTCAAGCAAGTTTTATGAGTTTATTTGAAAATGATAGCCATAAAATAAAGCAGCTAGATAAAATAGTATGCGAAAAAATGGGATATAAAGAATCTTATAAGGTAAGTGGCCAAACTTATACAAGAAAGCTTGATTCTCAAGTTTTAAATGTACTTGCAGGAATAGCGCAAAGTATGCATAAAATGACTAATGATATAAGATTATTACAAAGCTTAAAAGAATTAGAAGAACCATTTGGTAAAAATCAAATAGGATCATCTGCCATGGCTTACAAAAGAAATCCAATGAGAAGTGAAAGAATAGCATCTCTATCAAAATATATAATATCAGAATCAATTTCACCAGCTTTAGTAGAAGCTACTCAATGGTTAGAAAGAAGTTTAGATGACTCTGCCAATAAAAGACTTGCCATACCACAAGCATTTATGGCAGCAGATGCCATATTAGAAATAGGTATAAATGTAACAGATGGTCTTGTTGTATATGAAAATATGATTAGAAAACATATAGATGAAGAATTACCATTTATGGCTACAGAAAATATACTTATGGAAGCTGTAAAAAGGGGTGGAGATAGACAAGAATTACATGAAGTAATTAGAGAATTATCTATGAAAGCTGCTTATAGAGTAAAATACGAAGGTTTAAATAATAATTTAATTGACTTAATTATTAAAGATGAAGCATTCAATATGTTAGATAAAGAAGAAATATTATCTATTTTAGATCCAATGAATTTTGTTGGAAGAGCTCCACAGCAAGTAGTTGAATTTGTAGAAGAATATTTACAACCTGCCATAGAACCATTCAAAGATTGTATAGGATTAGAAGTAGATTTAAAAGTATAATAGTTTGAAATAAAGGGCTTTTTAGCTCTTTATTTTTTTTTTAAATAAACTAAAAATTATAATACTATTAGAAATAAAAATACATATATTTGTAAAAAGTATTGTACAGAAAATATTTTTATTGTAAACTATAGAAGTGGGAAAAGTCAATAAATTAAGCAGCTGAGGTGATTAAATGAACTGTATAGTAACAAATACAATAGGATTTTTGTCGAAAACATTTCCTAAAATTTATTCAAGTCTTTACTTAGATTACCTAAAAAAATATTCGGTATTATATAATGTTAATAAAACTCAATTAAGAGCGTTAGTATTCATAAAAAATCACGGTAGTATAAGTATGACAGAATTATGTGCTAAGTTGAATATAGAAAAAGGTAGTTTAACAAGTATGATAGATGACCTAACTAAAAAAGGATATGTTTATAGGGAAAAGGATTTAGCAGATAGAAGAAAGTATATGATAGTAATAACTGAAGCTGGGGAAAAATTAGCTGTAGATTTTACTAGTAAATTAAGTAATGATTTAGAACAAAAACTATTTAAGCTAGATGAAGATGATAGAGAAAAATATCAAGAGGCTTTAGAAACTCTTCAATACATATTAAATAAAGAAGAATTAAATTAATAAACAAAAGGTGAACTTATAAAAGTTCACCTTTGTTAATTTTATTGTAAATTTATATATTAAGCTTTAGCTAAAGCTGGGTTTTCTTTTTCCAATTGAGTATATTCTTCTAAAGCTTCTCTTAATAATTGACCAGCTCTTCTTAGACGTTCTTCTTTTAGAACATAAGCAAGTCTGACTTCATTTCTTCCAAGTCCATGAGTAGAGTAGAAACCTTCAGCAGGAGTGCACATAACAGTTTCGTTATTTCTTCTAAATTTTTTCAACGTCCAAGCGACAAAATCTTCAGCATTTTCAACAGGCAATTTAGCAACTATATAAAATGCACCCATAGGTTTTTCGCATATAACACCTTTAGCTTTCATTAATTCTTCATATAATACATCTCTTCTTTTTCTATATTCATCATTAACTTCTTTGAAATAAGATTTAGGAGTATCATATAAAGCAGCAGCACCAAGCTGTTCTAATGTGGCAACACAAAGTCTTCCTTGGCAAACTTTCATTACTTCAGCCATAAGTTTTTTATTTTTACAAGTTATAGAACCTATTCTAGCACCGCAAGCGCTATATCTCTTAGATACACTATCTATTATGACAACTCTGTCTTCAACTTCTTTTATATTTCCAAAACTTGTATACTCAAGTCCTTCATAAACAAATTCTCTATAAACTTCATCGGCAATTATCCATAAGTCTTTTTCTTTAGCTATATCGGCTATCATTTGAACTTCTTCTTTAGTATAAACACATCCTGTAGGATTTCCTGGATTAACTATTAAAATTGCAGAAGTTTTATCATCTATTTTAGCTAAGATTTCTTCTTTTGAAGGAAGGTGAAAACCGTTTTCTGCAAATGTAGTTACAGATTTAACTTCTACATTTAGGCATTGAGCAAATCCATTATAATTTGTATAAAATGGCTCTGGAACTAAGATATTATCTCCAGGGTCGCATACAGCCATAAATGTAAATAATAAAGCTTCACTACCTCCATTAGTTATGATTATATCTTCGGGAGCAAATTCCATGTTGTATGTAGTATAATATTTTCTTATAGCTTCGATTAATTCTGGAATTCCTTGAGAACCAGCATATTCTAATACTTTGTTATCAAAATTCTCAACTGCGTCGAAGAATCCTACTGGTGTAATAATGTCTGGTTGGCCTATATTTAAGTGGTAGACTTCTACACCTTCAGCTTTAGCAGCTGTAGCGAATGGTGCTAATTTTCTTATTGGTGATTCCTGCATAGAACTAAGTCTTTTTGAAAATTTCATATGAATATTCCCCCTTATAAACTTATAAATTGATTATTATATCTCAATCTAATTTAATCTTAGCACAAAGATTTACAAACCGCATTATTATAAAAAATATATAAAAAAATATATACTTATAATAATAATGAATTTTATAAAAACTTATTAACTATAAAATGTAAAAAAATAATACATTAAAATAGTTAAGTCAATAGGAGATAATATTTACAAAAAAACCTTGTTAAAATATAATTTATTTAAGGTATATAAAAATAATTTATTCAACTTATAAAGGAGCATATAAATGAAAAAACTTGGTAGAGGAATATTAGATAATAGTCAAGTTATAATTGCAAGAGAAAGGTCAAATAGACCCATGGATAAGATATCAGAAGATAGTTACATATTAGATGATGAAGAATATAACAAAACGTGTCCTTTTTGTAGAGGAAATGAAAAATATATAGAAGAAGAAACAGAAAGAATTAGTGAAGATAATAAATGGATAGTAAAATCTGTTAAAAATAAATATCCTATTATTGACGATAATGAAATAAATCAGATAAAAGGAGATCATGAAGTTATAATAGAGACTTATAAGCATAATGGTAATTTTTTTAATATGACAGAAGAAGAATTTTATAATGTACTTATAATCTATAAAAATAGATTTGACGCTTTAAGTAAAAAAGAAAATATCAAATATGTATGCTTATTTAAAAATTATTTAAGAAAAGCAGGAGCATCTTTGATACATTCACATTCTCAAATTTTATCTTTACCAGTTATACCTATTGAGTTAGAAAATGAATATAAAGTTTGTGATGATTTTTACAAAAAAATGGGTATAAATATGTATGAACACATTATAAAAGAAGAATTAAATTATAAAGAGAGAGTTATACATAATAGTGAAAACTTTTTAATATTTATACCAGAAGTTTGCAAATTTACAGGAGATATCGTAATTTTATTTAAAGAAAATATATACTTTAATGAAATAGATGAAAATAAATTAAACGAATTATCCATTATAATGAAAAAATTATTTACTAAAATATATGAAAAAGATAAAAACTGTCCTTTTAATTTATATCTTCATTGTCATCCTTTAAATGAAGAAAATGACTATAAAAATAAATATAATGTTCATATTCATATAGTACCAAGAAAATTTAATTTTGGTGGATTTGAACTTAGCACAGGTATGTATATATCATCAAAAAAATCAGAAGATATAGCTAAAAAATTGAAATTTGACTAATAAGGAGAATAAAATGAAATTAATATCATGGAATGTTAATGGAATAAGAGCATGTGTAGGGAAAAACTTTATGGAGTTTTTCAATGAAGTAGATGCAGATATATTTTGTTTACAAGAAACAAAATTACAAGAAAATCAAATAGATTTGCAATTAGAAGGATATTATCAATATTGGAATTATGCTAAGAAAAAAGGTTATTCAGGAACGTCCATATTTACAAAGAAAGAGCCACTTAATGTAATATATGGAATGGGTATTGAAGAACATGATCAAGAAGGAAGATTGATAACACTTGAGTTTGAAGATTTTTATATGGTAACTGTTTATACACCAAATTCTCAAAGTGAACTTAAAAGATTAAATTACAGAATGAAGTGGGAAGATGACTTTAAAAAATATCTAAAAGAATTAGATAAGAAAAAGCCTGTTATAGTATGTGGTGATTTAAATGTTGCTCACAAAGAAATAGACTTAAAAAATCCTAAAACTAATAGAAAAAATGCAGGATTTACTGATGAAGAAAGAAATAAATTTACAGAACTTTTAAATGCAGGATTTATAGATACTTTCAGATATTTCTACCCAACAGAAGAAAACATATATTCATGGTGGTCTTATAGATTTAAAGCTAGAGAGAAAAATGCAGGTTGGAGAATTGATTATTTCTGTGTATCAGAAAAAATGAAAGATAGACTGGAAAGTGCAAAAATTCACACAGAAGTGTTAGGGTCAGATCACTGTCCTGTGGAATTAATAATAAAATAAAATTAAAAAATCCTTCCCAAATATAGAGGAAGGATTTTTTTAGTCTTTTAAATTTTTTTTATCTTTAGATGATTTACTTTTTCGCCCCATTTTATAAGCTAAATGAATTATTTTTTTCTCTTCTTTATTTAAATCTCTATTGAGAATTTTCTTAAATTCACTAAATATATTGTCATAATTGACTTTTCTTTTAGTAGGAGGATTCTTTTTAGAATCATTGTCAAAAGTATATTTTTTAGTTTCTATTTTATCATTAAAAATATTTTTAAATACTAAAGAAGTGTAATAAGCATCATTTAAAGCATTATGATAAGACTTATCTTGGTTTAATTGCAATAGTGTAATTGCATTTTGCAAACCTATACTTTTTCCTGTAGGATTATTAAAATAAATAGAAGCATGATGTTGAACATTAATATAAGTATTAGATAAATTTTCTGTTGATAAATTATAATACTTAATATTTCTATATAATTCCTTTAAATCACCATTGCCCCAAACACAAAGAATATTTTTATCATTATTCATAAATTCTTTAAAATTATTAAAAGCTTGTGGAAAGTTTGGAGCATCTTTCACATCTTCATGAATAATATTTGTCATTTTTTTTATAAAAGGATGAATTTCCTTATATATATTAGGCTTAACAAAAGTGTTAAAAGTGTCAATTATATTTAAGTCAGCATCTAATTTAACTGCACCTATTTGAAGGATTTCAAAAGGACATTTTTCATCAGAAACTGTCTTATTTAGTTTTTTATCAAATCCTTGATTAAATTCTAAGTCAAAAACTATATATTCCATAAAATCTTTCTCCTAAACTATTAATTGTGAAAATACTATATTAATGAAATGAATTATAATAATAATATCTATTTTTAAGTATAACCTATAATCAACAAAAATTAAACTTTTTATGATAATTATAATATCATAAATATATGAATATTATGGCTAAAAAATATTGCTAATATTTATTAAATTGTTTATAATGAAATAAATAAATTTACGAATTATTTTTGTGAAAAAGAATAAAAAATACGGGAAATATTGACTTGAATTTGGAGGAAGTTTAAAAGATGAAAAGTTGTAATGCTATGTTATATTATGTTAATAAAAATAATTATAATGATGAAGAATTTAAAGAACTGATAATGAAGCATAAGAATATAAGATTTGTATCATTGGTAGGTGTAGACTTAGGGGGAAATGCAACAGATGAAAAAATACCAATAGAATTTTTCTTGGATGATGTAGAAGGTTTTTTAAAATCAGCCATACAAACCGATGGTTCAAGTGTTGAACTTTATGATATAGCAACATTAAATAATGCAAAGGTGGATTTAATGCCAGATGTTAATTCAAAATGGTATGTGGATTATAATTTAGAACATATAGATGAAAATACAAACCTTCCTATTGGAACATTAAAAATACCAGCATTTTTAATACATGATAACAAAAAAGTTTGTTCAAGAGGTATTTTGCAAAAAGCAGAAAAAAACTTTAAAGAATCTTTAATGAAATTATTTAAGGAGTATCCTCATTTAATAAATAATATAGGAATAGATAGTGTAGATGATATAGCAGATATAAATTTAACTGCAGCAACGGAATTAGAATTTTGGGTAAATACACCAGAAGATAAAGCTGATTTAGAAAAATTAGCAGTATCGCAAAGTTTAAAAGAACAATATTGGAAAAGAACTCATGGAATAATAAGAACATGCCTAGAAAAAACTTTAATTAAGTTACAAAGTTTAGGTATAGAACCAGAAATGGCTCATAAAGAAGTGGGAGGAATACAAAGTTCTATTAGTATAGAGGGGAAAACAAATCATGCTATGGAACAATTAGAAATATCTTGGAAATTTGATTCACCTCTTAGAGCAGCTGACAATCAATTAATAGTTAGAGAAGTTATAGAAGATATATTTACAATGAATGGTTTGGAAGTAACTTTTAAGGCTAAACCAATATTTGGTGTAGCCGGTAGTGGAGGTCATGCTCATGTAGGTGCTAGTGTTAAATTAAAAAATGGCAAAATACAAAATTTATTTGCACCAAAAGATATGAAAAAAGATTATTTAAATGAAATAGGCTATGGAGCATTAATGGGAATGCTTCATAATTATGAAGTATTAAATCCTATAGTAACATCTACAAATGATGGATTTGAAAGGTTAGTGCCAGGTTTTGAAGCTCCAGTATGTATAGTAACTTCTCTTGGCCATAGTTATGAAATACCATCAAGAAATAGATCAGTGCTTGTAGGATTAATAAGAGATGCTAAAAATCCAAAATCACTGAGATTTGAACTTAGATCTCCAAACCCACTTTCAAACACTTATTTAGTAATAGCTGGATGTTATCAAACTATGTTAGATGGAATTGTGGCTATAGCAAAAAGTAAACTTACTACAAAAGAATTAGAAAGAGAAATTTCAAAAGGTTTAGGAGAAGAAAGCTTCTACTTAGATAAAGATAGAGTATACAGAGATGAAAATGATGTATTTGAACATTACAATGAAGAAGAGAGAAATATTAGATTTGGTAATCCACCAGCAACTGTATATGAAAATATGAAAAACTTTGATAAATATGAAGAAAAACTGAAATCTTTGAAAAATGGCAATGTATTTACAGATAGTATTATAAATTCCTTTAGAAAAGGTGCCATAGATAAATGGAAAAAAGAATTGAGATTTAGAATAATTCATGAACATATGGATAGATTAAGAGGGTATGTAAAATTGCATACAAAAGAAAATATGGATGCACTAGATGAAGTAAACTGGAATGCAATTTCAGAATTAAAAATAAAAATAATGAAAGATACTTTAACAAGCAAATGTTCTTTTACAAAAATAATTGAAGCCATAGAAAATGAAGATTATGAAAGTGTATCTAACCTTCAAATAGAACTTAGTAATGATATGAAAATCCTTCAATCTCTATATGTTAACTATTCAAAAAATATATTTTAAATAAAGAATAATATAAAAATACTGCAACTTTTGAAGTAAACCCTTTACACGGGAATAAATAAAACAACCTCTTTTGAAACATACTATATGTATGATTTTAAAGGAGGTTATTTTATTATGAGTAC
>ERZ827363.191-NODE-191-length-65448-cov-7.658832_pt1 | contig 65448 bp, 49 predicted proteins | sample MGYA00519776_ERZ827363 | MGnify/ENA primary metagenome ERZ827363 (study PRJEB31778, sample SAMEA3449288) | human gut metagenome | biome: human gut; feature: human-associated habitat; material: faeces | place: United Kingdom | collected 2010/2012 ... | reverse complement strand
TACAAAATGTATTCCATAACTGGGAAATAGCAGAGTAGTCATTTAAAATATTGATATTTCAATAGATACAGTTAATATTAATTCATATATTTAGCAAAAAATTGTAATAGTTATGATATACTTATAATATTTCATAGCAAATAATTATGATAAATGTATGAATATTTATGACAAACCAAAACACTTCTAATTATGATGTATGGATTAATCTATATGGAATAGTTAGGAGTGTTTTCTATGCTTATAGATGATATTTACAAAGAATATATCTATGAAATAACAACAAGGAATTATACAGATAGAACCATTAAGGGATATAAGAATAATTTGAATAAGTTTTTTGCTTATTGTAAAAATGAATATAGATTACTAGAAATCGAAGAAGTAACACACATTCACATTAAGCAATATTTAAATCTATTAAAGTCTAAAGGTTTAAGCGAAAGTTATATTAATACTATCTTGAAAAATATAAGAAGCTTCTATGCTTATTGTTATAAGGAGGAATATTGCTTAAATGTGGCTAAGAAGGTTTCATTTCTAAAAGAAAAGACGGTATTAATTAATACTTTTACAGATGCAGAAGTTAGAAAGATGTTGAACGTATATAAAATGGATACTTATATTAATGCTAGAAATAAGTGTATATTATCAATATTAATTGATACAGGTATTAGATGTTCAGAACTGTGCAACATCAAAAATATTGATGTAAAAGAAACGGTTATATATATCTTTGGAAAGGGAAGAAAAGAACGCATAATTTCAATAAGCCCCTATTTAAAAAAAATAATGATTAAATATGAAAGGATAAGGGGTAACTACCTTAAAGATAATCAATTTCATTATGATAATTACTTCTTAAGCTATAGAAATAGACCCTTAACTGTTGAAGCTATAGAAAGAATAATAAAGATAGCAGGTCAAAAGGCAAATATAAGGAATGAAATAAGATGTTCACCTCATACATGTAGACATTATTTTGCACAATCACAACTTAAGAATGGACTAGATATATATTCATTAAGTAGAATTTTAGGACATGAAACAGTTGATATAACTAAAAGATATTTACAAAGTCTGAAAGATGAACAGATAGTAGAAATAAGTGCTAATACAAGTCCATTAATGAATTTGAAATAATCTAATATTTTGTAGATGAGGGAACTTGTTCCAATTTCACCATATAAAATTGCCATAGGTACATTAATACCCCCCATATTTGAATAATGTTAATTTGAAAATAATATTGTGATTAACTACTATATGATACGAAAAATATATAGTAGTATTTTTTTGACATATACCCCCTAGTATATAGATGTAATAAGCTTCATTGAGGTTTTATTACTTAAGGATAATATTAAAATAATAAATAACAAATTTCCTTAGTTAATAGTAGACAGTTCTTTTAGAACTATTTGTTCTTGCTTCCAACACAAAATTATATAATTGTTCTTCGGTTATATATTGTTGTCCATCGTGGACAACTGTTGAAATTTCAATACTTTTGATAGTATAAATTTTAATACAATCATCATTTAAAATATAATAAAACAAAGGATGAATTATAAAGGGGAATACTTCAAACATCTTACAATTGAAATAATAGCTTCACAAACGGTAATATGTGCTTGTGAATGATAATATATCATATATCATACATAATTCAATATAATGATAATGGTTATCAATTAGGATGGCTTCTAAATTAGATGATTGAATGATTAGAAAAAGAAGCTGATATATTTCAACTAGAATTGATGTAATAGCTTCAGAAAATAATCTAGTGAAGTATTAATAGCCTAAGTAATGAAGCTAAGCGACTGTAAGTGAAGTAACTGAAGTTGATAAGTTAGTTATAGCTGACTTAAGGTAATAATATCATTATTGTATAATCATCAACTTAAGGACTATATATGATTAATGGTAATAACATTGATGGACTAATGTTATTACCATTGGTATTGATATAAGTATACTTATACAAACACTATAAATATAATAGATATTACACATATACTATGTTTGTAAAACTTTCAAATAATAAACAAATATGTTTGTAAATGTTGTTGACTTTTACAAACACCTTCAACTACAATATAATTAATAATAAGTTAGTCATAGTTGGCTATATAAATGAAAGGGTGTTTGTATATGAAAGTGTTCAACTACATTAGGGTTAGTAGTAAGGGGCAAAACGAAACTAGACAAGTTGAGGCAATGGAACAATGGAACAAAGAAAATAATGTAACTAATGCAATACAACTAATGGACAAAGCAACTGGAACTAATACAAATAGGGAACAATTACAATTACTATTAAAGGTAATAGGCGAAGGGGATTTAATAGTCATAAAGTCAATTGATAGACTTAGTAGGAACTATAAAGAATGTAAGCAATTATGGGAAGAAATAACTTCTAAGGGTACTGATATAGTAGTGATAGATATGCCATTATTGGATACAAGACAATATAAGGATTTATTAGGAAGCTTTATATCTGATTTAATATTGTCAGTCTTAGGCTATGTAGCAGAACAAGAAACAGAATTCAGAAAGCAACGTCAATTGGAAGGAATTGCAAGTATGCCAACAGTAAATGGGAAAAAGGTATCTAGAAAAACAAATAGAGCAATAGGAAGACCAAAAGCTGAATTTCCTTATAATTGGGAAGAACAATATACTATTTGGAAAGATGGAAAACAAACTGCTAAAAAGACAATGGATAATCTAGGATTGAAAAGGAATACATTCTATAAGTTGATAAAGGAATATGAAAATAATTAGAAGCTATTAATTTAGCTTCTTTTTTTATAAACATAAAAAGATAAAAAATTAGTCTTATATTATATATAGGCACTTAATAAGTTAAGCTTCTATTTTTTTAATTAAAAATAAATGATAAAAAATTATACTTGATGAAAGGATTTGATTATAAATGATAGATTACGATAAGCTAAGAAGAATAATGAAATACAATAAGATGACTATAAAAGACTTAGCTACTAAGATAAGGGTACCATACAAGACATTATTGTACAACTTTCAGCATGAAGACATGAAGGTAAGAATGTTATTAGATATTTGCAATGAATTAGATATTTGCATTAAAGATATTATTGTAAAGGTTGATGATTAAGATGTTGATAAGATTAATTATTGCAACTAGGGGAATGATGACAGTATATGAAAAAACTGAATATACAAATAACAGATGAATTAAGAAATAGATTAGATTCCAAAGATTGGAAAGCAACAGAAAAACTAGCAATGATTGTAGCTACAGAAGTTTATGAAGGTGGAACAGTTGATAGGATTATTCCTTGTAATTCCTTACAACATCAATTGACAATAGGTGATTTCATATTATTGGATACAGATGGATATATGACAACTTGTGAAGTCAAAACAAGTTCTACATATACAAAAAATAAACCGTTTGGAATTCTAAGTACAGACTATCAATTTATGGATTATAAGTATTTTGCTAAAGATAGTAATTTTTCTAAAGAATATAGCCAAAAAACTACAAATAATAGTCAAGGGTGGTTATGTACTTGTAATAGTGATGTACTTATAACTTATAATCATCAATCGAAAAATATATATTTCATTTCTGATTTTCAGAATTTCAAATGTAATCTACTGGCTGAAGCTGATAACTACTTTAGAACACATAGTTTTGAAGATATGGACGATGAGGTAAGTCTTAATAGTTTTCTTAGTTTAACTAAAAATTATTACGATAAATATAAAAATACGATTAGTGTTTGCTTTTTATTAAACGAAACATCAATTGAAAAGTATGGTGGAATTCCTTATATAGATAGACTGAATTTAATAAAATAGGAAAATGTTTTACATGAAACATTATATAAAAATATAGATATAAAGAAGTTGATTAAATTTCAGCTTCTTTTTATTTTTATATGAAAACAATGAAACAAGACATTTTTCATTAGTAGATAATGATAAGAAGAAAATAAATGAAAGGATTTGATGCAAATGTTAGGTACAAAATATTTAGGCGAAATAATTAGAGAAGAAGGATTGGAATTTGATAGTAATACAATGATAGTAGCACCAGTAGGTAGTGGAAAAACATATTATATATTAAATGATTTATGCGTAAAACATAGAAGAGTGTTGTATTTATGCGACAATGGCAATCTTAAATTTCAAGTAGAAAAAGACAGCGATAGCGCTGGAATTAAAGATATGATATGTAGATTTGATGTATTAAGCTATAAAGCATTTGGTATAAAAGTTAAAAATGATACATTAAATAAATTCATAAATAAATATGATATAATTATATGTGATGAAGTTCATAATCTACTTGATTACCAAAGTTTTAACAATGATGGTGATTTATTGGTGACTAGAGTAAAATTATTTAGAAAATATGAATATACCAAAATAATATTCTTTACAGCAACGCCATATTACTTAGATAGACTTGCTGAAGATAATGAAAATTTAGGTCATTATTTTGTGACTTATGACTTCACTAAGCATCCAAATATAAATAGATATATAGAAAGAAGAAAAGCATTTATAAATCATATATCACAAGTACAATTCCAACTAGACCAATATGAACAATCATTCAAATATAGAAATTTAAAATGTCTAATGTATACATCTAATATAAGTGATATGAAATTCTTAGAAGATATGTGTATATCAAGAAATCTTAAACCAATATGTATATGGTCAACCAACGCTAAAGAAGACATGTCTGAAGAACAATTAAAAGTTAGAGCTTACTTACTTGAAACTGGAAAATTGCTTGATGGATATAATTGCTTAATCATCAACAGAGCTACTGAAACTGGAGTAAATATAATAGACGAAGATATGAATTTAATAATAGTTAATACAACTAATTATACTCAACAAGTTCAAGCTAGAGGTCGTGTTCGCCATGATGTAGATTTACTTGTAGTAAAAACTCATGATAATAAACAAATTGAATTAGCTCTAGAAATAGATGAAAAATTACTTAATATTGATTTACTAAAGACAGATGTAGAAGATAAAATTATTTATGCTTATGGTATAAGAGATGAAAAACATAGATTATACAGTGTTAAAAAATTAGGAAATGCTTTAGAGCCTAAAGGATATAAAATAGAAACAAGAAAAAAAACTTATACAGATAAAGAAACCAAAAAAAGAAAACAAATAACTTTTTATAGAATTACTAAAGTAGATTAGTGTAGACTTTTTTGGGGCATGTTATATTACCCGCCCCAAAAAAGTCGACAGTACATAGATAAAAATTATAACCTGAAGACTTCACTCAAATAACTCATGAATACTTATGTAGATGTATGAATATATTAGCACTATGGTAAATGCGTTAAGAAAATTGGGGATGATAGAAATAAATCAAAAAATGGATGTTGTCTACTCTAAGAAATACGATAAAAAATTAGTAAAAAAACACAATTATTACAAGCCTACTACTAGAGAAGAATATAACAAAAAATAATTTGTGCTTATGAAAAAAAAATACTCCTTTATGGCAATGATAAAAATATTAAATCAATGTCAAGAAGGAGTATTTTTTTGTGTAAATAACCTTGTTATAAAGAAATGATGTAACTGAAATCTAGTAATTTTAATGGTTTCCCCGTCTACTATACATATATAGAGATAAATATAAATAGAGATAGATAAAAATAAATATAAATGTAGTGGGGTCGCGTGTGGCGACCTATCCACTACAACAATAACAATGTACTTATAGAATTATTTTATTTATAAATAAAAAAGATTCTCATGATTAATGTAGAAAATTATATATTATATAAAAAAATAAAAAAGGAGTGTTATATATGATATTGGTATTATTATTGGGGTTCATAGTCATAGTAATAGTAGCTATAGCAATTCTAGGTAATGATGTAGAAGGGATGAGAAGTACAATGCAGAAAATTAATAAAAATTATGAAAATCGTAAGTTCTTATTGATTAGCAATTGTGGAGGAGAGTATCTCTTAATAACAGAGAATAATACTATAGTATATGGAAAATACAATGGAATAAAAGAGATTCAAATTGATGATGTAATGAAAATAGATATTAAGTATAATATTCGTGAAAAAAATACAAAACGAATATTAACAGTTGTTCCTACGTTTGAAAAAACAACTTCTCTGATAGGTGTTATAGTGAATATATTGACTTTCAGTAACGATGATTTTTCTAATGAATTCAATGTGAATTCTTATGAAGTCGATGTACGTCTTCAGATTGACAAATTCAAATACATAGTAGAAGAAATCAAAAATAAAAATGAAATTAAAAATAATTAGTTTAATAATGTACGTATGTGTAAATTGGGGCAGGTTATATTACCTACCTCATTTTTTTTGCACATTTTTCAAATTATCAAAAGTGTTGAAATTTCAACGTTGTACGCAAAGTAAAATAGTTGTAACTTTAGGTACAACTTAATAAATGTGTGACTAACCACGAATTATGTGTGTCAAACCGTTACACACTAGTGATTTCAACGGTTGTAGTAAGTGTACAAATAACTAAGGTTATATAAAATTATATAAAAAGGGGATATTGTATGAATATAGAAAATAAAGAAGGTAAAAAAAATACAAGTAAAGACAGATTTTGTTCCAAATGTGGAGCTAAAATCGAAGAAGGTCAGAAATATTGTAGTTCTTGTGGAAATAAGTTAGGTAGTATACCTAAGGAAATAAAACTTAATAAAAAACTTTTAATAATAATATTTGTAGTTATAGGAATTTTTACTGCTATTATTGTAAGACATATGATTATTTTTAATATAGTAGTAAATGATTACAAAAGTCAATATCAATCAATGGGATATAATGTTGAGAGTAACTTACTTAAAAATACAATATATATAGATACAGTAGTAGATACGGAATACAATGATTCATATTCTAGTAATTCTATTGTGAAAGGATTATGGGGTGAGCATGAAACTTTGGCGAAAGATATTTCATCAATGTCACAATCTAATATTGAAAGTTATTATAATATAAAAATTAATGTATCCAATAGACTATATGATAGTAATGATAAGTTATTACTAGAAGGAAAAAATGGAGAAATAACATATAATATTGAAGACAATCATTAGTAAATGAAAAGTCAATAGATAACACAATAAAATAATACAAATATAAATTATAGATAAGGGGAATTATGGCTATATCAATGGTTGGTTGTCAAAATAAAATTGAACAAGCAGAAGGGCTTATAAAAGAAAATATAAAAAATAGAAGGTAATTTTTATCTTCTATTTTTTAGTTATGTAATTTACCCCACTTAATTTTATTTTGGGGATTTTTAGTGTAAAGCAGTCCAAAACGTGCCTTGGTAAAAGGTTAACTTCTATGTGTAACATACTACCCCTACCACCCACTATGTAGTATTTCTAAGGGATAGACTACTATTTTATTTTTATTTAGGGTGGCATATATGTAGTATTTGCAATGATTTAAGCTTCTTTAGCGTTAAAATTAGCACTAAAAAACTACTAAAATAGTGCTAGTTTTATATAGTTTTTAGCTTATTGTTAATAGTAGGCTAAAGTCTAATTAAATTGTATAAAGAAATCTAAAAAGTGATATAATATAATTATGATAAATGTTAATTATGACTTTTCATAAAATTGTTATTAAAAATAATTCAAATATAGATTATGATATACATTCATAATTTTGTTATAGATTTCAATGCTGTTAAAGATGCACTTTTAGAAAAAGGATATGAGTTCGTATCTGCTGATGTTAAACTAGTGCCTCAAACTACAACTGTATTATCTGAAGAAGGTCAAGTAAAAGCTATGGAAAAATTAATAGATGCACTTGAAGATGATGATGATGTACAAAATGTATTCCATAACTGGGAAATAGCAGAGTAGTTTTTGGGATTAAGTCATATCAATGATTACATGTTTTTTAAATTAGAAAATAATTTTAAAAATTATGATTGTTATGACAAACATCGGATATTTCGTATAAAAATATAATGAAATACGTTTAGAGTGTTAAGGAAAATAAAAACACCTCTGATTATGATGTATAGAGAAATCTATATTGATTAATCGGAGGTGTTTTTTTTGCTTATAGATGATATTTATAAAGAGTATATCTATGAAATTAGAGTAAGGAATTATACAGAAAGAACAATTAAGGGATATAAAAATAATCTCAATAAATTTTTTACTTATTGTAAGAATGAATATGGATTACTAGAAATTGAAGAAATAACACATATTCATATTAAACAATATTTAAATCAACTCAAATCTAAAGGTTTAAGTGAGAGTTATATAAATACAATTCTTAAGAATATTAGATGCTTTTATGCTTATTGTTACAAAGAAGAATACTGTTTAAATATTGCAAAGAAAGTTGAATTTCTAAAAGAAAAAACTGTATTGATAAATACTTTTACAGATTCAGAAGTTAGAAAGATGTTAGATGCATATAGAATGGATACTTATATGAATGCTCGTAATAAATGCATCATTTCTATATTATTAGATACTGGAATTAGAAATTCTGAACTGTGTAATATAAAAAATATTGATGTAAAAGAAACGGTTATATATATCTTTGGAAAGGGAAGAAAGGAACGTATAGTGCCTATAAGCCCATATCTAAAGAAAATAATGATTAGGTATGAAAGAATGAGGGATAACTACCTTAAAGACAATTCATTACATTATGATAATTACTTTTTAAGCTATAGGTGTAAACCATTAACTGTAGAGGCTATAGAAAGAGTTCTAAAGATAGCAGGACAAAGAGCTAGAGTTAGAGAGGGTATAAGGTGTTCACCTCATACATGTAGACATTATTTTGCACAGACACAATTGAGAAATGGACTAGATATTTATAGTTTATCAAGAATTTTAGGACATGAAACAGTTGAGATAACTAAAAGATACTTAGAAAGCCTTAAAGATGAACAAATTGCAGAAATAAGTATTGGAACAAGTCCATTAATGAATTTAAGTAAATAAAAAAGAGGTGCTGGTAACACCTCTTTACACAAGAAAATCAAACAAATCACGCGAATAATTTAATAAGAAAATCTTGTATAGACATTATATCATTTTTGATATAGTCCGACAAGTAGTTGTTAAATGCAAAAGAACAACTATAAATATATCATAAGGTGAGTTGAGCCAATGCTATAAAATCAACAGTTACAAGGAGGATTATTTACTACTTTACACCGTTTGTACTTGTAATGCTAGGTGATGACCACCAAGAAGGGTCTGGAGGAAATTTCAAGTATTTTATAGTGATATAAAATAGTAGTATTCTTTATCTCGATAGAGTTGTTGAGGGCTTGTACCAACGTAAAAAGGATATCCTTGTAAGAGGTAAGCTAAAGTAGGGTTATACGGGATACTCAGATGAAAAAGAGCATAGTATATCGGCTTATATCTATCAATCATTAACTATTTTTAGTTTTTGGTTGCTAGGTATAACTGTTTCCAAAAGCCTAGAATCCCCTAAGCATAGCATTAGTGATTAGGGAATTACAACATAAATAATAAAAATCAAAAAATTTGGAAACAGTTGATATACTTTAAAGATAAAGAAAGTATTGCTATATTTAATAAATAAGTAGATTTTGTGATGAACTATATCGATTTATAGGAGCTATATACATAGAATGTGATAAATTGAAGTTTATACAGTAAATATAATTTTATATATAAAGAAAAAAATAGGTCAAGTACCTATTTTTTTGTTGTCTAAATATATTTTTAATAAATTTTTAACTTTATTTTACATTATTAAAACCTTCTGCGTTATGTAGTAGTGAGAGAAGATAATGGAGGTTATAAATTATGAAACAAGAATTTAAAAATGAAATGCTAGATGTAGATGAGAACACAGTAAAAAAATGTGAAGATTTTGAAATACCAGTACCAACATATGAAATGGGGAAAGGTATGGATTTTAGTATATTAATATCTTTATTATTGAGGTCTAAATTAGATAGACAAAAAAACTATAGATATATTAATTATTCGTATATAGATAAAGAAGAGATATGCAAGGAGTGTAAAATAAGCAAAGGGACACTATCTAGGAAATTAAAGTATTTAGAGGAAAAAAATATATTAATTCCTAAGAATGCAGAGAATGGTCTTATTTATATAATAAACTACTCTAGAGACGAAAAACATTATGTAAATATACATCACATAATATTAAGAGGTTTAATTACAAATACAAATAAATATGCAATAAAACTTTATATATTATTAAAAATGCAATGTGACATATTTAATAATAATCCTATTTCTAATGAATATCTATGTAAACAATTAGGGTATTCAATATCTAGTCATAGAAGTTTGAATAACATAAGTTCATGGTCAAAGTTACTAGTTGAGCATGGCTTTATTAACAAAGTATCAAATAGAATATATAGCAAAAATGAATATGGTAAGAAGGTAATAACAAGAGTTGATACATACTATAGGTTAAATAGTATTGAAGTATTTAAATAATAACGGCTAAATACATCTTTAAAATATATGTTCTTTATAGACAAGAATATAAGAATAAGAATGATGGAATTTAGAGATTATCTTTATTTTTTATTAAATATAAAACAACTAGATATGGTATTCATAAAGATGGTTTAAATATACTATTGCTAATAATAGTCAAGTAAGGTGTATTAATTATTATTAGTTTAAATGAATATAGAAAACCTTTCAATACTAATAGAAAATAATATAAAACAATAAGTTTAAATAGTATATGTATATTCAATAAAAAATATTAAAAAGTTAGCAAAGGAGAAAGACAGATGATATATAACACTTATGAGGATGACATAAAAGTTTATGGTGATTTTGAGATACCAGTTCCAACTTATGATATGAGTAAAGAAGTAGACTTTAGAGTTATAATAGCCTTATTACTAAGGTCTAATTCTAATACTAAAACAGAAAATCATAGATATATAGATTTTTCTAGAATTGATAAGAAAGCAATTTGTGAAGAGTGTAATATATGTATGAGAACATTAAAATCAAAGTTGAAGTACTTAGAAGAAAAGAATATATTAGTCACAAAAAATACTAGTAGAGGTTTAATTTATATAATAAATTATTCAAAAGATGGAAAGTACTATGTAACCATAAGTCATAAAATTTTAAGAAAGTTACTACTATCTACAAACAAATATGTAATTAGAGTATATATATTACTTAAGATTCACTGCGATATATTAAAAAATTCTAGACCCATGACAAATGCATATTTATGTAGTTTGTTAGGGTATCCGATTAACAATAACAGAAATATTGATAATATGGGAAAATGGACTAATACATTAGTAGAACTTGGCTTAATAGATAAAAGGCAGTGTAGAATATATCATGAGAACTACGAGGGAAAACGAGTTGTATTAAAAACAAACACATATTATACAATTAAGAAAAATATGTAAAATATATAATCAAAATGAAGTTGGAAAAAAGTGAGGATTTAGAATGAAAAAATTAAGTATTTAAGAGTGTAAAAAATACGGGTGGTATATAAATAGAAAAAATAAATAGAAAGTATATATAGAAATAAAAGTGCCTTCGGCACTTATATCAATCTTTAATTTTGAGTAAGTTTTATATACTATGTAGATGTCAACCGTAATAAATGGAGGAATCCATGTAAATAAAATAACTATATAAAAAATAAAAGATATAAGGAGATAAATATGAGTAAAAATAAATATTTAACAAGAAGTGTAGAAGATTTTTTTAAAATAGATTTAATGGGGTACATACATGTTGTAGGAGACAGAAAAACAAAAAGAGACGTATATGATAGAGTCTTAAATCATTTCCATTTTAAAATAAATGAAAAGCAAAAATTGATAATATTAGGTCATCTAGGAGCAATGTTAAGAAGATATGATGCAACACTAGTATATCATTGTTTTGTTAAGCGAATAAATGAATTGAAAGGTGTTTCAGTTGTTCCGATGTTGGCAAATATAGAGTATGATAGTGTAGAGTATATAGAAGAAATAAACAAGAAACTCGAAGAAAAGAATATACATAAGTGTTGTGATAAAATTGAAAATACAAGTCTATCTAAAAATCCATTTGGGTATGGAGAATTGTATAATGATAACGTAAAATCTATATTTAAGTATGGATTTGGACAGTAGTAATTATATACTTTTAAGATACTTATATATAAGAAGATTTATATTCTCTTTTGAACTCAAGTTAAATGAAGGAGGTGGTGTAGTTTTAATAGCTACATCACTTTTTTATATATTCTTATATTGAATGTATAGGATTATAAATACTTATATTAAGTAATAGAATAGATTCTAAAGAGTATTAAATAAGTACTAAACTAAAGAATCAATGATACAAAAACTATTTAAAAATAAAAAATAAATTTTGAAAATAAAAGTAGTTAGGATTAAAGTACAAATAATCCCCATACATTTTTATATGAAAATATATAAAGGTTTAGCGAGTTCGACTGAGCATTAGTATAAAAAATAAAAAAAATTTCAAAAAAACTTTTAAGGAGTGATAAAAATAGAAATCAAATATAACAGTGTCAAGCAAGGCAAAGAAGAAGAGTTACAAAGTGTATTTTTAGCAATAGGTACACAAAGATTAGAAGAAAGTGATTTTGTTGGGTTAGTTCCAGATACAAAGGAACATGAGAAAGTTATAAACTATCTACTAGATGTAATTATAAACCCTTTGGATAGTGATATTATGAGCATTGCATTTTTAGCAAATTATTTAGTTGAGTATAAGGAATTGAATTCAATGATAGACGATAATAAGCATGATGTAAAAACTTATCTGCAATTAATCAAAGTGAGAAATGAAACTGCATCAAGATGTGAAAAAATAATAAAAGAATTTTGTTTAACACCTGCATCAAGAAAAAATTTAATGATGGTGTGGGGAGAATTAGATGAAGATTAAAAAAGTTGGTAGATATAAAAAGGAGAAAAAAGAAACTGATAGATTAATGGCATTATTAAATACTTATAAAGAAAGTCAAGTTCCATATATTAAAAAGATGCATATGTTGATTCCTATTGATGATATGTATATAGAAAAATTAGAGGCAAATTTCAATAATTGGGGTGGATTAAAGTACTATAATTCATTTGAAGAATATATAAATGTTTTATTAGTTCCATATCTTTTGAAACAAAATATAAAAATAGGAGATTTAAAATAAATGAGTAAAAGAAAATTGAAATTTATGGAGTTATTTATAAAAGGAAAGGTTGATTATAAGACCTACAATAGAATAATAATATATTTAGATTTACTGGGAGAATGATAGAATGACTCTTAGAAGATTTATCGAAAGGAATCGAATATTTTGTCATATATGAAGAAAGATTTGGAATAACCTAATGAATTTTTTATGATAGTACATTTTATTTAACATATGAGGTTATATAGAATTTTGAATAATTCTATATAACTTTTTTTATGTCTTTTTTACTTTTTACAAACCTATTTCGTTATGTGGAAGTAGAAGGAAATAAAAATTATTTCTTTAAAAATTGATTAGAGAAAAGAGGACATAAGGAAAAATGAAAAGTACTAATATATTAAAAGATAATTCAAGGGTATTAGAGTTCAATTTAAAAGGTGAAAAATTTGAAGATATAGTTGAAATATTTATAAACTCACTATATAGAAAGACAAAAGGGGCAGGTCATGCAATAAGAGCAATACTACCAGAAGATGAAAACTTTAAAGAATTTATATCAATAAATGAAAGTTTAGTTTATAAATATGCTAATAACATAAAGAAAGATTATGATTATAAGTTATTAGACCCAGAGTCAGAATATGCAAATATATACTTATATATAATTGAAAGTCTATATTTATTTTTTAGAAAACACTGTAACAAAGATATAGAACTATTTAAGTCTTATATAGAAGATAGTAATAAAACATATGTAAATAGTAAGAATGTAGAGTATACATTTAGTAATTTTATGTATATGTCAGTTGAAAGAATGATAAAAGAAGAAAATAAATCACATGAGAAGTCACTTGAAAAGGGTTGTATGAATGAAAGAGATAGATTAGCAAGAGTAGATTTAGATGCTACTATAGAAACAGAAGAAGGTAAAGAAAAGGAGAGGGATTTATATTCAGTTAATTTATTTACATTGTTAGAAGATGAAGATATACGAAGTGATAAAAAAATATTACAAGATAATATAAGAGAAATGACTAGGATTCAAAATAAGTTATCTACTGTATTAACAAAAGCACAAGTTGAGTTTATAATGACTGAAACCTACGGTTGTTATTATGACAATAATATAAATGATTTTGTAATGAAAGAATATACAAAGCAACAGAGAAATCAATATTTTAACCAAATTTCTAAAAGAATAAATCGAAATATTAAACCATTTTTTGTGAAGAAATACAATAGGAAATATGTTGAAGATACGATTAAATCTATGAAAGAAAATAGAAAAAAATTATATGTAACACAAAGAGATGTAGACGATTTTATAGGAAAACACACTACACTTAGAACAAATGGAAGTATAAAAATAAAAGAGGTTGATGGTGAAGTAACTGAATATATTCCTTATTTAGCAACAGAATGGATGATAAATGAAGATGGAGTAATTGAATATAAATAATAATTATTAGAAAATTGAGATATTTATATACTTTTTAAATACTATATTATTATAGAAGAAGGTATCTAATACTATAAAAGTTAGTATGATAATTTTCTTTTAAATCCAAAAACATTATAGGGGTATTAAATACCCCCTCCTTTTATAATTTGTTATGTGTATATATAGTGTAAATATTCTTTCATTATTACTATATATACATCTAAGAGATTATAAGATAGCCACTCATAAGGGTGAGAAAAAATTTAAAAGTAAAGTAATAAAAATCAAAAAGTATATTGTGGCAAAAAAATTCTAAAAAGTAGGCAAAGAATTTTCCAATGAATATAAAGTTCATGAGGTTTTTGAAAAAGGTTTTAGAGATAGAATTTTGCTAATAACATTCTGTTTAAAATAAAAAATCATAGAGTGATTTTTAGAGATGCAAAAGCATCTCTTTTTTTGAAAAAATTTTAGGAGTAGATACATAAATGAACAAAAAGAAATTGTTAATTGAAGAGCGAAATTCAATATTAAGTGATATGAATTTAATAGTATCAGATTTAACAAAGACAAAAGACGATATAGAAATAAGAACACTTAATAAAGAATTTGAAAATAAGAAAAAAAGAGTAGAACAAATAGATAAACAATTAAAAAAGTTTAAAGGAGAAACAAGAGAGATGAAAAAAGATAAAGTTTTAGAATTTAGAGCGATGACGACTCAAGAGGGAGCAAACTTCTTACAAAATGATGTAGCAAAAGAAGTGGTTAAAAAAATATTTGAAGGTGAAAAAGTTCTAGAAGGAATGAAATTATATAACTCTATAAATCATCAATTAGATGTTGTAGTTGAAAATGGTATAGGAGCAGATGCAGTTGTAGTTGGTGAAGGTGTCGAAGGTGGTATAGATGATACTATAGACACTAAGAAAGTATCTTTTGAAAGTGAAAGATTAACTACTACTATAAATGTAACGAATAAAATGTTACAAGATACTTCGTTTGATTTAGATAGCTATATAACTGAAATATTAACCAGAAGATTAAGAAGAAAACTTGTGGATTTAGTTATAAATGGTACACAAGATAAAAAGTTTGTAGGTTTATTAAATAAGACTGGTGTAGAGATTAGTGTATTAGATTATGATGCCTTAATAGATTTAATATATACAATGCCTTCTGATTTAGTTGAGAACAATGTAGTTATATGTAATAGACAAGACTTTAAAAAGATATTAAAAATAAAATCTACAGATGGAACACCAATAGTCTTAGCATCTATAGAAGGACAAGGAGCAAAATATACTATATTAGGACATGAAATAATAGTAAATGAAAAAGTTGAAGAAGGAACTGTTATATTTGCTAACTTATCACAAGCAATAGGAATGTTAGTCAAAGATGGAATAACTGTTACAAAGGTTTCTAATACAGATGCAAACTTAGTTAGAAAGGGACTTACACAATTTACAGTTGATATGTATTGCAATATAAAGACATTAAATGAAGATGCTATAGAAGTATTAAAAGTAGCAAAATCAAGAAGTAAAAAAATAGCATAAAATAAATACAAGGGTATGAGGATATAATTTTGTATTCTTGTACCCTTATTTTTTTAGAAAAGGAGAAAAAAACAATGAGCTTATTTGAACAATTAATAGTAAAGTCAAATACAAGAGAAAAAAAACAACAAACAGTAGGCAACATAAGTCAAAATGCAATCAATGTTAGAATAGATAGAAATAACATCAAAAATGTACCAAGTGCAAAATATCTTATAGATACTTGCATGGGGTTAGTGTCTACAATGACATTGAAAGTTCAACAATTAGATGAAAATGGTATACAGACAATATCACATAATATAGATTATTTATTAAATAAAGAAAATCATTTTTTAAGTACATCATGTGAATTAAAAAGAAATCTAGTATTCGATTACCTTGTTGAAGGAAATGCATACGCATTGGTTAATAGGAATGGTAATACTTTAGAGTCAATAGAGTACATTAAACCAAGTTGTATTACTCTTGAAAAAGTATATGATATAAATAATAAAGTAATAGATGTAAAAGTAATTATTCAAGATAATAAAAGAAAACTAAATCCAGAGTTTACCGATATTATAATTATAGGTAATCAATTAGATGATTATTTTAAAGGTCGTGGATTGATTCATGAATGTAATGAATTGTTAGAACAAGCGATTCATATGGATAGAGCAAATATAAGTTCATTAGTAAGTAACATAAATTTAAATGGGATTCTGGCATTTGGGTCAAATGGAATGAAAAGGGAAGTATTTGAGAATCTAAAGAAAGATTTTCTTAATAGACATCAAGGATATAAATCAAGTAATGTTTTATTGTTAAATGGAATGGACACAGTTAAATTTATACCTACAAATGCAATTAACCAGAGAGATTCTCAATTAATAGAACAAAAGAAGTTGCTTAACGACTTATTGTTACAGTCATTTGGTATTAATAATATAGGGGATATGGATAATCTTTATAAAAATGTTTTATTAGGTATTATAGAAAATTTTGAACAAGCATTATCTAAAGTATTACTATTAGAATCAGAGAAACAAAAAGGATATTATATTACATTTGATACAACAGAAGTCCTAAGAGGGAATTTCAAAGAGCATTCAGAAATAGTATTAAAACTATTTGAAAAAGGATTAATAACTAATAATGAATCAAGAGAATTATTAGGATTTAATAGAGCAGAAGGAAAGTCATACAATTTACAATCATTAGGTCATGTATACAAGTATGAAGATGATAGTGTTTATATACCTAACACTGATATTACACACTTGGTATAATATTATATAAATAATGTAAAAAAAATAACGGGTCGTGCGTAGCACAATCCGTTATTTTTTTATTATAATAAATTCGATATTTTATTATATAAAATACTAAGGATATTTAATTTATTCTTAGTATTTAACTTTTGCTATTTTGAAATCTATTCCTCTAATATAGTTAAATCATTAACTTCTTCAACTCCAGCCATTTCTCCTAACATTTGAGTATATATCCTTAATTTTTTTTGGAGTTCTTTCAATTCATCCCTAAAAGCTGTCTTATCTTCTTCATTAAATCCATTTAAAGATTTTTTATGCCACTTAGCAGTAAATGGTCTTATTACTTGATTTAGCATTACAATTGCAATTTTACTGAATTCCATACAGTTTCGTTTATTTTTCTTTATTATTCTTCTTGTTAAACCAAATATTTTGTGAATACTATCTAAAGCTGATTTTTCATCTCCACTATCATCTGGTAATTCTTGTGTAGTTATCCTTGTTAACAGTTCAATATACAATTCCCAAGCTGCATCTCTATCTGCATCTTTTGGTGTCCATTCCATTTCTAAGAATTTAGCATTAATTTTTAAACTGGACATGTTCCATTTATTTAGCCAACTTTTCCAATCCATAAGTACACTCTCCTATATAAATTTATTATCCATTAATTTTTAAATAGTCATATAAAACATGATATTTACTCGATTTAGTAATATGCTCTTTTACTCCTGAATCAAACCATTGTTGTTCTAACAATGGGATATAATGACTAGCCGTTATATTTTTAATATATGAATTTATATCATCTATACTATCTATAATTTCTTCTATTTGTAAGTAATCTGGAATGTAATCAACATCCTTCCTAACTAATGTAGAAATCTTTTTTTGCGACTTTCTACCATAACCTATTTCGTACGGCACCCACCATGATTCTACAGTTTTGTTCGAAACAAAACATAGTATATAATCACTTTTAGATATTCCCTCATGTATACATTTTGTGATTTTTTCTGAATCTTCATTTTCAACTGCTCTTTGAAGTTTAAAATCATTTTTATCTAAATATATATCTATACCAGCATCCATCAAATATTCTCCAATTGATTCTACAAAATCTTTATCTTCGCTTTTATGAGATAAAAAAACTACTGGTTTTATATTAGTTGAAGATAGATTATTGTCCATTTGAAAACTTTCTGCAATATTGATTCCTCTTGACATAAAAATACCACCTTCTATTAATAAATATAATAATTTCTTTTTCTTAGAGGGGAAGACAGATTAGGAATATTATATCTTTTAGAATAAGCTACCTCTATAGCTTTCTCAAGTTCAAATTTAGTTTTAGGCATATCTATTATTAAACCCATATTTAAATTCTCCTCTAATCTCTTAGGGACAAAATGTCTTTTATATGGTAATCTAATTCCAAGCAAGCCATTTCTTGCATTTCCTCTAGTATGTAGTAAACTGTAATAAATCTCCCAATCTACCCACCATCTGCCACCAGTTTCTTGACCTATTAATATAATAGTAACAGATGAATCCCTTATTTTAGGTCGTATGTAATTATTTTTAATTGTTTCATCACTCAAAAATCCGATATCCATATTTTCTAATGACTTGTCATGGAAGACCATTTCTGGACCACCGAACTTTGTTCTGAAATCATTAACTTCATTTTGGTCTAATCTATGAGCATAACTTACAAATACATTCCTAATTTTACTCATCCCCCTTTTAATTTTCACTTTAATATAATTATATCAGAATTTTTAGAATATAATGATAAAATATAATATTACTCAATACAATAAGATAAAATCATACTTTTAATAAAATAAGTCTATATTTAAAATAAAAAGGAGATTTAATAGGAATAACGAATATATCTTCTAATAAGGATATATTTGTTGAAGGAGAAAACTTATGATAACTGTAAGAAAGTTAAAGTTAACTATTGTTGGAGATGAACAAACAAGAAAAGAGCAATATAAAATTATTCGTGATGAACAGTATCAACAATACAAAGCTTTAAATTTATGTATGACATTACTAAATACTCATAATATATTAAATAGTTATAATACTGGTTCTGAAAATAAATTAAATTCTCAAATAGAGAAGTTAGACAATAAAATAGAAAAAAATAAAATAGAGTTAAAAAAGGGAAATTTGAAAGAATCAAAGATAGAAAAATTAAATAAATCTATATTAGAATTAACTAAAGAGAAAGAAAAATTGCAACAAGAGTATTTAAGTGCATCAAAGTATAGAAGTGATATAGATGAAAAATTAAAAGATATGTATATAAAAGATATGTACACTGTAGTTCAAAGTCAAGTAAACTTTAAATCTAAAGATATGATGAGCTTAGTCACTCAAAGAGCAAAAAAAGATTTCAGTAATGCATTAAAAAATGGTATGGCTAGGGGAGAAAGAAGTCTTATAAATTATAAGCGAGATTTTCCTTTAATGACTAGAGGAGAAAGATGGCTAAAATTTAAATATAACGAAGAGAGTGATGATATATATATTGACTGGCTACATGATATAAAATTTAAGGTAATACTAGGCTACAAGAAGAATGAAAATTCAATAGAATTAAGGCATACTTTGCATAAGGTTATAAATAAAGAATATAAAATATGTGATAGTTCAATGCAATTTGATAGAAATAATAATCTAATATTAAATCTAACTCTAGATATACCTAATAAGGAAAGTAAGGGATATGTAGAAGGGCGAACTTTAGGAGTGGATTTAGGAATAAAATATCCAGCTTATGTTTGCTTATCAGATGATACATATAAGAGAAAATCTATAGGATGTGCAGAAGATTTTATTAGAGTAAGAGAGCAAATAAGAGGGAGAAGATATAGATTACAAAAGCAATTAAGCATGGTTAAAGGTGGTAAAGGAAGAGATAAAAAACTAAGAGCCTTAGATAGAGTTAGAGAGGCAGAAAGAAATTTTGTAAAAACATATAATCATATGATTAGTAAAAATATAATTAAATTTGCTAAAGAACATAACTGTGAATATATACACTTAGAAAAACTTACTAAAGATGGATTTCCAGATATTATATTATCTAAATGGTCTTATTATGAATTACAAAATATGATTGAATATAAGTCAGATAGAGAAGGTATAAAAGTAAGATATATAGACCCTGCATATACATCTCAAACTTGTAGTAAATGTGGTCATATAGATAAAGAAAATAGAATTAATCAAGAGAAGTTCAAATGTGTAAAATGTGGTTTTGAATTAAATGCTGACCATAATGCATCAATAAATATATCAAGAAGTAATAAATATTTAAAATAAAATATTAATATCACATATAGTCGATTCAGCGACTAAAGGTTGAGGATATAGGATAAATAGCTAGGATAACCTAAAGCTATCTATAATCACTCAATAAGGGTTAACTCTAGATGTTGTGTTACCGTCTAGACATACATATAGTTTATTTATATAAATTGCAGTGAGGCACATTTACATATTAATATGGTTAAGGAGTGAATATTACTGGTTTTGAAGTGTATTAATAAATTATGTGAGATACACTATTAGAAGTTCACTGCAAAATGGAAGTAATTAATGAGTTTAAAGTATTGAAATTGCTACTATATAACTTGGGGTTTAATATAAACTATGTAGTATGTGAATGTTCTTCAATTAGTTTTAACTGTTGCGTAACTAAACCGTTTAATATAAACTATGTAGTATGTGAATTACAAAGGCATATCAACTGAATTAAGAGCAATATTAAGTTTAATATAAACTATGTAGTATGTGAATCATTATTATTTAAAAGGTATTATTGGTTAAGATTCAAGTTTAATATAAACTATGTAGTATGTGAATGGTAAGGGGGAGTAATTATAAAACATAAATATACACCAGTTTTATATGAATTTATTTTGTATCACAGGTATAATACTAATTTTAATTAAATATGATAATATAGAATTTTAAGCTAGAGTTGAATACTCTAGTTTTTTATTAGAATAAAATATATTTTTTATTACGATTTACAACAATTATGAAAAATGATAATATAGAATTATACATAATATTTTATGTTTAATTGATGAATTTATAGATTACGATATACATTTGTAATTTTGTTATATAAATAGTACGAAATGAGATTAGAAAAAATGCAAACGAAGAACAACTTATGGATGATGCACTAGAAGCAGGTGCAGATGATATAATAACAGAAGAAGATGGATTTGAAGTTGTAACAACTCCAGAAGATTTCAATGCTGTTAAAGATGCACTTTTAGAAAAAGGATATGAGTTCGTATCTGCTGATGTTAAACTAGTGCCTCAAACTACAACTGTATTATCTGAAGAAGGTCAAGTAAAAGCTATGGAAAAATTAATAGATGCACTTGAAGATGATGATGATGTACAAAATGTATTCCATAACTGGGAAATAGCAGAGTAGTCATTTAAAATATTGATATTTCAATAGATACAGTTAATATTAATTCATATATTTAGCAAAAAATTGTAATAGTTATGATATACTTATAATATTTCATAGCAAATAATTATGATAAATGTATGAATATTTATGACAAACCAAAACACTTCTAATTATGATGTATGGATTAATCTATATGGAATAGTTAGGAGTGTTTTCTATGCTTATAGATGATATTTACAAAGAATATATCTATGAAATAACAACAAGGAATTATACAGATAGAACCATTAAGGGATATAAGAATAATTTGAATAAGTTTTTTGCTTATTGTAAAAATGAATATAGATTACTAGAAATCGAAGAAGTAACACACATTCACATTAAGCAATATTTAAATCTATTAAAGTCTAAAGGTTTAAGCGAAAGTTATATTAATACTATCTTGAAAAATATAAGAAGCTTCTATGCTTATTGTTATAAGGAGGAATATTGCTTAAATGTGGCTAAGAAGGTTTCATTTCTAAAAGAAAAGACGGTATTAATTAATACTTTTACAGATGCAGAAGTTAGAAAGATGTTGAACGTATATAAAATGGATACTTATATTAATGCTAGAAATAAGTGTATATTATCAATATTAATTGATACAGGTATTAGATGTTCAGAACTGTGCAACATCAAAAATATTGATGTAAAAGAAACGGTTATATATATCTTTGGAAAGGGAAGAAAAGAACGCATAATTTCAATAAGCCCCTATTTAAAAAAAATAATGATTAAATATGAAAGGATAAGGGGTAACTACCTTAAAGATAATCAATTTCATTATGATAATTACTTCTTAAGCTATAGAAATAGACCCTTAACTGTTGAAGCTATAGAAAGAATAATAAAGATAGCAGGTCAAAAGGCAAATATAAGGAATGAAATAAGATGTTCACCTCATACATGTAGACATTATTTTGCACAATCACAACTTAAGAATGGACTAGATATATATTCATTAAGTAGAATTTTAGGACATGAAACAGTTGATATAACTAAAAGATATTTACAAAGTCTGAAAGATGAACAGATAGTAGAAATAAGTGCTAATACAAGTCCATTAATGAATTTGAAATAATCTAATATTTTGTAGATGAGGGAACTTGTTCCAATTTCACCATATAAAATTGCCATAGGTACATTAATACCCCCCATATTTGAATAATGTTAATTTGAAAATAATATTGTGATTAACTACTATATGATACGAAAAATATATAGTAGTATTTTTTTGACATATACCCCCTAGTATATAGATGTAATAAGCTTCATTGAGGTTTTATTACTTAAGGATAATATTAAAATAATAAATAACAAATTTCCTTAGTTAATAGTAGACAGTTCTTTTAGAACTATTTGTTCTTGCTTCCAACACAAAATTATATAATTGTTCTTCGGTTATATATTGTTGTCCATCGTGGACAACTGTTGAAATTTCAATACTTTTGATAGTATAAATTTTAATACAATCATCATTTAAAATATAATAAAACAAAGGATGAATTATAAAGGGGAATACTTCAAACATCTTACAATTGAAATAATAGCTTCACAAACGGTAATATGTGCTTGTGAATGATAATATATCATATATCATACATAATTCAATATAATGATAATGGTTATCAATTAGGATGGCTTCTAAATTAGATGATTGAATGATTAGAAAAAGAAGCTGATATATTTCAACTAGAATTGATGTAATAGCTTCAGAAAATAATCTAGTGAAGTATTAATAGCCTAAGTAATGAAGCTAAGCGACTGTAAGTGAAGTAACTGAAGTTGATAAGTTAGTTATAGCTGACTTAAGGTAATAATATCATTATTGTATAATCATCAACTTAAGGACTATATATGATTAATGGTAATAACATTGATGGACTAATGTTATTACCATTGGTATTGATATAAGTATACTTATACAAACACTATAAATATAATAGATATTACACATATACTATGTTTGTAAAACTTTCAAATAATAAACAAATATGTTTGTAAATGTTGTTGACTTTTACAAACACCTTCAACTACAATATAATTAATAATAAGTTAGTCATAGTTGGCTATATAAATGAAAGGGTGTTTGTATATGAAAGTGTTCAACTACATTAGGGTTAGTAGTAAGGGGCAAAACGAAACTAGACAAGTTGAGGCAATGGAACAATGGAACAAAGAAAATAATGTAACTAATGCAATACAACTAATGGACAAAGCAACTGGAACTAATACAAATAGGGAACAATTACAATTACTATTAAAGGTAATAGGCGAAGGGGATTTAATAGTCATAAAGTCAATTGATAGACTTAGTAGGAACTATAAAGAATGTAAGCAATTATGGGAAGAAATAACTTCTAAGGGTACTGATATAGTAGTGATAGATATGCCATTATTGGATACAAGACAATATAAGGATTTATTAGGAAGCTTTATATCTGATTTAATATTGTCAGTCTTAGGCTATGTAGCAGAACAAGAAACAGAATTCAGAAAGCAACGTCAATTGGAAGGAATTGCAAGTATGCCAACAGTAAATGGGAAAAAGGTATCTAGAAAAACAAATAGAGCAATAGGAAGACCAAAAGCTGAATTTCCTTATAATTGGGAAGAACAATATACTATTTGGAAAGATGGAAAACAAACTGCTAAAAAGACAATGGATAATCTAGGATTGAAAAGGAATACATTCTATAAGTTGATAAAGGAATATGAAAATAATTAGAAGCTATTAATTTAGCTTCTTTTTTTATAAACATAAAAAGATAAAAAATTAGTCTTATATTATATATAGGCACTTAATAAGTTAAGCTTCTATTTTTTTAATTAAAAATAAATGATAAAAAATTATACTTGATGAAAGGATTTGATTATAAATGATAGATTACGATAAGCTAAGAAGAATAATGAAATACAATAAGATGACTATAAAAGACTTAGCTACTAAGATAAGGGTACCATACAAGACATTATTGTACAACTTTCAGCATGAAGACATGAAGGTAAGAATGTTATTAGATATTTGCAATGAATTAGATATTTGCATTAAAGATATTATTGTAAAGGTTGATGATTAAGATGTTGATAAGATTAATTATTGCAACTAGGGGAATGATGACAGTATATGAAAAAACTGAATATACAAATAACAGATGAATTAAGAAATAGATTAGATTCCAAAGATTGGAAAGCAACAGAAAAACTAGCAATGATTGTAGCTACAGAAGTTTATGAAGGTGGAACAGTTGATAGGATTATTCCTTGTAATTCCTTACAACATCAATTGACAATAGGTGATTTCATATTATTGGATACAGATGGATATATGACAACTTGTGAAGTCAAAACAAGTTCTACATATACAAAAAATAAACCGTTTGGAATTCTAAGTACAGACTATCAATTTATGGATTATAAGTATTTTGCTAAAGATAGTAATTTTTCTAAAGAATATAGCCAAAAAACTACAAATAATAGTCAAGGGTGGTTATGTACTTGTAATAGTGATGTACTTATAACTTATAATCATCAATCGAAAAATATATATTTCATTTCTGATTTTCAGAATTTCAAATGTAATCTACTGGCTGAAGCTGATAACTACTTTAGAACACATAGTTTTGAAGATATGGACGATGAGGTAAGTCTTAATAGTTTTCTTAGTTTAACTAAAAATTATTACGATAAATATAAAAATACGATTAGTGTTTGCTTTTTATTAAACGAAACATCAATTGAAAAGTATGGTGGAATTCCTTATATAGATAGACTGAATTTAATAAAATAGGAAAATGTTTTACATGAAACATTATATAAAAATATAGATATAAAGAAGTTGATTAAATTTCAGCTTCTTTTTATTTTTATATGAAAACAATGAAACAAGACATTTTTCATTAGTAGATAATGATAAGAAGAAAATAAATGAAAGGATTTGATGCAAATGTTAGGTACAAAATATTTAGGCGAAATAATTAGAGAAGAAGGATTGGAATTTGATAGTAATACAATGATAGTAGCACCAGTAGGTAGTGGAAAAACATATTATATATTAAATGATTTATGCGTAAAACATAGAAGAGTGTTGTATTTATGCGACAATGGCAATCTTAAATTTCAAGTAGAAAAAGACAGCGATAGCGCTGGAATTAAAGATATGATATGTAGATTTGATGTATTAAGCTATAAAGCATTTGGTATAAAAGTTAAAAATGATACATTAAATAAATTCATAAATAAATATGATATAATTATATGTGATGAAGTTCATAATCTACTTGATTACCAAAGTTTTAACAATGATGGTGATTTATTGGTGACTAGAGTAAAATTATTTAGAAAATATGAATATACCAAAATAATATTCTTTACAGCAACGCCATATTACTTAGATAGACTTGCTGAAGATAATGAAAATTTAGGTCATTATTTTGTGACTTATGACTTCACTAAGCATCCAAATATAAATAGATATATAGAAAGAAGAAAAGCATTTATAAATCATATATCACAAGTACAATTCCAACTAGACCAATATGAACAATCATTCAAATATAGAAATTTAAAATGTCTAATGTATACATCTAATATAAGTGATATGAAATTCTTAGAAGATATGTGTATATCAAGAAATCTTAAACCAATATGTATATGGTCAACCAACGCTAAAGAAGACATGTCTGAAGAACAATTAAAAGTTAGAGCTTACTTACTTGAAACTGGAAAATTGCTTGATGGATATAATTGCTTAATCATCAACAGAGCTACTGAAACTGGAGTAAATATAATAGACGAAGATATGAATTTAATAATAGTTAATACAACTAATTATACTCAACAAGTTCAAGCTAGAGGTCGTGTTCGCCATGATGTAGATTTACTTGTAGTAAAAACTCATGATAATAAACAAATTGAATTAGCTCTAGAAATAGATGAAAAATTACTTAATATTGATTTACTAAAGACAGATGTAGAAGATAAAATTATTTATGCTTATGGTATAAGAGATGAAAAACATAGATTATACAGTGTTAAAAAATTAGGAAATGCTTTAGAGCCTAAAGGATATAAAATAGAAACAAGAAAAAAAACTTATACAGATAAAGAAACCAAAAAAAGAAAACAAATAACTTTTTATAGAATTACTAAAGTAGATTAGTGTAGACTTTTTTGGGGCATGTTATATTACCCGCCCCAAAAAAGTCGACAGTACATAGATAAAAATTATAACCTGAAGACTTCACTCAAATAACTCATGAATACTTATGTAGATGTATGAATATATTAGCACTATGGTAAATGCGTTAAGAAAATTGGGGATGATAGAAATAAATCAAAAAATGGATGTTGTCTACTCTAAGAAATACGATAAAAAATTAGTAAAAAAACACAATTATTACAAGCCTACTACTAGAGAAGAATATAACAAAAAATAATTTGTGCTTATGAAAAAAAAATACTCCTTTATGGCAATGATAAAAATATTAAATCAATGTCAAGAAGGAGTATTTTTTTGTGTAAATAACCTTGTTATAAAGAAATGATGTAACTGAAATCTAGTAATTTTAATGGTTTCCCCGTCTACTATACATATATAGAGATAAATATAAATAGAGATAGATAAAAATAAATATAAATGTAGTGGGGTCGCGTGTGGCGACCTATCCACTACAACAATAACAATGTACTTATAGAATTATTTTATTTATAAATAAAAAAGATTCTCATGATTAATGTAGAAAATTATATATTATATAAAAAAATAAAAAAGGAGTGTTATATATGATATTGGTATTATTATTGGGGTTCATAGTCATAGTAATAGTAGCTATAGCAATTCTAGGTAATGATGTAGAAGGGATGAGAAGTACAATGCAGAAAATTAATAAAAATTATGAAAATCGTAAGTTCTTATTGATTAGCAATTGTGGAGGAGAGTATCTCTTAATAACAGAGAATAATACTATAGTATATGGAAAATACAATGGAATAAAAGAGATTCAAATTGATGATGTAATGAAAATAGATATTAAGTATAATATTCGTGAAAAAAATACAAAACGAATATTAACAGTTGTTCCTACGTTTGAAAAAACAACTTCTCTGATAGGTGTTATAGTGAATATATTGACTTTCAGTAACGATGATTTTTCTAATGAATTCAATGTGAATTCTTATGAAGTCGATGTACGTCTTCAGATTGACAAATTCAAATACATAGTAGAAGAAATCAAAAATAAAAATGAAATTAAAAATAATTAGTTTAATAATGTACGTATGTGTAAATTGGGGCAGGTTATATTACCTACCTCATTTTTTTTGCACATTTTTCAAATTATCAAAAGTGTTGAAATTTCAACGTTGTACGCAAAGTAAAATAGTTGTAACTTTAGGTACAACTTAATAAATGTGTGACTAACCACGAATTATGTGTGTCAAACCGTTACACACTAGTGATTTCAACGGTTGTAGTAAGTGTACAAATAACTAAGGTTATATAAAATTATATAAAAAGGGGATATTGTATGAATATAGAAAATAAAGAAGGTAAAAAAAATACAAGTAAAGACAGATTTTGTTCCAAATGTGGAGCTAAAATCGAAGAAGGTCAGAAATATTGTAGTTCTTGTGGAAATAAGTTAGGTAGTATACCTAAGGAAATAAAACTTAATAAAAAACTTTTAATAATAATATTTGTAGTTATAGGAATTTTTACTGCTATTATTGTAAGACATATGATTATTTTTAATATAGTAGTAAATGATTACAAAAGTCAATATCAATCAATGGGATATAATGTTGAGAGTAACTTACTTAAAAATACAATATATATAGATACAGTAGTAGATACGGAATACAATGATTCATATTCTAGTAATTCTATTGTGAAAGGATTATGGGGTGAGCATGAAACTTTGGCGAAAGATATTTCATCAATGTCACAATCTAATATTGAAAGTTATTATAATATAAAAATTAATGTATCCAATAGACTATATGATAGTAATGATAAGTTATTACTAGAAGGAAAAAATGGAGAAATAACATATAATATTGAAGACAATCATTAGTAAATGAAAAGTCAATAGATAACACAATAAAATAATACAAATATAAATTATAGATAAGGGGAATTATGGCTATATCAATGGTTGGTTGTCAAAATAAAATTGAACAAGCAGAAGGGCTTATAAAAGAAAATATAAAAAATAGAAGGTAATTTTTATCTTCTATTTTTTAGTTATGTAATTTACCCCACTTAATTTTATTTTGGGGATTTTTAGTGTAAAGCAGTCCAAAACGTGCCTTGGTAAAAGGTTAACTTCTATGTGTAACATACTACCCCTACCACCCACTATGTAGTATTTCTAAGGGATAGACTACTATTTTATTTTTATTTAGGGTGGCATATATGTAGTATTTGCAATGATTTAAGCTTCTTTAGCGTTAAAATTAGCACTAAAAAACTACTAAAATAGTGCTAGTTTTATATAGTTTTTAGCTTATTGTTAATAGTAGGCTAAAGTCTAATTAAATTGTATAAAGAAATCTAAAAAGTGATATAATATAATTATGATAAATGTTAATTATGACTTTTCATAAAATTGTTATTAAAAATAATTCAAATATAGATTATGATATACATTCATAATTTTGTTATAGATTTCAATGCTGTTAAAGATGCACTTTTAGAAAAAGGATATGAGTTCGTATCTGCTGATGTTAAACTAGTGCCTCAAACTACAACTGTATTATCTGAAGAAGGTCAAGTAAAAGCTATGGAAAAATTAATAGATGCACTTGAAGATGATGATGATGTACAAAATGTATTCCATAACTGGGAAATAGCAGAGTAGTTTTTGGGATTAAGTCATATCAATGATTACATGTTTTTTAAATTAGAAAATAATTTTAAAAATTATGATTGTTATGACAAACATCGGATATTTCGTATAAAAATATAATGAAATACGTTTAGAGTGTTAAGGAAAATAAAAACACCTCTGATTATGATGTATAGAGAAATCTATATTGATTAATCGGAGGTGTTTTTTTTGCTTATAGATGATATTTATAAAGAGTATATCTATGAAATTAGAGTAAGGAATTATACAGAAAGAACAATTAAGGGATATAAAAATAATCTCAATAAATTTTTTACTTATTGTAAGAATGAATATGGATTACTAGAAATTGAAGAAATAACACATATTCATATTAAACAATATTTAAATCAACTCAAATCTAAAGGTTTAAGTGAGAGTTATATAAATACAATTCTTAAGAATATTAGATGCTTTTATGCTTATTGTTACAAAGAAGAATACTGTTTAAATATTGCAAAGAAAGTTGAATTTCTAAAAGAAAAAACTGTATTGATAAATACTTTTACAGATTCAGAAGTTAGAAAGATGTTAGATGCATATAGAATGGATACTTATATGAATGCTCGTAATAAATGCATCATTTCTATATTATTAGATACTGGAATTAGAAATTCTGAACTGTGTAATATAAAAAATATTGATGTAAAAGAAACGGTTATATATATCTTTGGAAAGGGAAGAAAGGAACGTATAGTGCCTATAAGCCCATATCTAAAGAAAATAATGATTAGGTATGAAAGAATGAGGGATAACTACCTTAAAGACAATTCATTACATTATGATAATTACTTTTTAAGCTATAGGTGTAAACCATTAACTGTAGAGGCTATAGAAAGAGTTCTAAAGATAGCAGGACAAAGAGCTAGAGTTAGAGAGGGTATAAGGTGTTCACCTCATACATGTAGACATTATTTTGCACAGACACAATTGAGAAATGGACTAGATATTTATAGTTTATCAAGAATTTTAGGACATGAAACAGTTGAGATAACTAAAAGATACTTAGAAAGCCTTAAAGATGAACAAATTGCAGAAATAAGTATTGGAACAAGTCCATTAATGAATTTAAGTAAATAAAAAAGAGGTGCTGGTAACACCTCTTTACACAAGAAAATCAAACAAATCACGCGAATAATTTAATAAGAAAATCTTGTATAGACATTATATCATTTTTGATATAGTCCGACAAGTAGTTGTTAAATGCAAAAGAACAACTATAAATATATCATAAGGTGAGTTGAGCCAATGCTATAAAATCAACAGTTACAAGGAGGATTATTTACTACTTTACACCGTTTGTACTTGTAATGCTAGGTGATGACCACCAAGAAGGGTCTGGAGGAAATTTCAAGTATTTTATAGTGATATAAAATAGTAGTATTCTTTATCTCGATAGAGTTGTTGAGGGCTTGTACCAACGTAAAAAGGATATCCTTGTAAGAGGTAAGCTAAAGTAGGGTTATACGGGATACTCAGATGAAAAAGAGCATAGTATATCGGCTTATATCTATCAATCATTAACTATTTTTAGTTTTTGGTTGCTAGGTATAACTGTTTCCAAAAGCCTAGAATCCCCTAAGCATAGCATTAGTGATTAGGGAATTACAACATAAATAATAAAAATCAAAAAATTTGGAAACAGTTGATATACTTTAAAGATAAAGAAAGTATTGCTATATTTAATAAATAAGTAGATTTTGTGATGAACTATATCGATTTATAGGAGCTATATACATAGAATGTGATAAATTGAAGTTTATACAGTAAATATAATTTTATATATAAAGAAAAAAATAGGTCAAGTACCTATTTTTTTGTTGTCTAAATATATTTTTAATAAATTTTTAACTTTATTTTACATTATTAAAACCTTCTGCGTTATGTAGTAGTGAGAGAAGATAATGGAGGTTATAAATTATGAAACAAGAATTTAAAAATGAAATGCTAGATGTAGATGAGAACACAGTAAAAAAATGTGAAGATTTTGAAATACCAGTACCAACATATGAAATGGGGAAAGGTATGGATTTTAGTATATTAATATCTTTATTATTGAGGTCTAAATTAGATAGACAAAAAAACTATAGATATATTAATTATTCGTATATAGATAAAGAAGAGATATGCAAGGAGTGTAAAATAAGCAAAGGGACACTATCTAGGAAATTAAAGTATTTAGAGGAAAAAAATATATTAATTCCTAAGAATGCAGAGAATGGTCTTATTTATATAATAAACTACTCTAGAGACGAAAAACATTATGTAAATATACATCACATAATATTAAGAGGTTTAATTACAAATACAAATAAATATGCAATAAAACTTTATATATTATTAAAAATGCAATGTGACATATTTAATAATAATCCTATTTCTAATGAATATCTATGTAAACAATTAGGGTATTCAATATCTAGTCATAGAAGTTTGAATAACATAAGTTCATGGTCAAAGTTACTAGTTGAGCATGGCTTTATTAACAAAGTATCAAATAGAATATATAGCAAAAATGAATATGGTAAGAAGGTAATAACAAGAGTTGATACATACTATAGGTTAAATAGTATTGAAGTATTTAAATAATAACGGCTAAATACATCTTTAAAATATATGTTCTTTATAGACAAGAATATAAGAATAAGAATGATGGAATTTAGAGATTATCTTTATTTTTTATTAAATATAAAACAACTAGATATGGTATTCATAAAGATGGTTTAAATATACTATTGCTAATAATAGTCAAGTAAGGTGTATTAATTATTATTAGTTTAAATGAATATAGAAAACCTTTCAATACTAATAGAAAATAATATAAAACAATAAGTTTAAATAGTATATGTATATTCAATAAAAAATATTAAAAAGTTAGCAAAGGAGAAAGACAGATGATATATAACACTTATGAGGATGACATAAAAGTTTATGGTGATTTTGAGATACCAGTTCCAACTTATGATATGAGTAAAGAAGTAGACTTTAGAGTTATAATAGCCTTATTACTAAGGTCTAATTCTAATACTAAAACAGAAAATCATAGATATATAGATTTTTCTAGAATTGATAAGAAAGCAATTTGTGAAGAGTGTAATATATGTATGAGAACATTAAAATCAAAGTTGAAGTACTTAGAAGAAAAGAATATATTAGTCACAAAAAATACTAGTAGAGGTTTAATTTATATAATAAATTATTCAAAAGATGGAAAGTACTATGTAACCATAAGTCATAAAATTTTAAGAAAGTTACTACTATCTACAAACAAATATGTAATTAGAGTATATATATTACTTAAGATTCACTGCGATATATTAAAAAATTCTAGACCCATGACAAATGCATATTTATGTAGTTTGTTAGGGTATCCGATTAACAATAACAGAAATATTGATAATATGGGAAAATGGACTAATACATTAGTAGAACTTGGCTTAATAGATAAAAGGCAGTGTAGAATATATCATGAGAACTACGAGGGAAAACGAGTTGTATTAAAAACAAACACATATTATACAATTAAGAAAAATATGTAAAATATATAATCAAAATGAAGTTGGAAAAAAGTGAGGATTTAGAATGAAAAAATTAAGTATTTAAGAGTGTAAAAAATACGGGTGGTATATAAATAGAAAAAATAAATAGAAAGTATATATAGAAATAAAAGTGCCTTCGGCACTTATATCAATCTTTAATTTTGAGTAAGTTTTATATACTATGTAGATGTCAACCGTAATAAATGGAGGAATCCATGTAAATAAAATAACTATATAAAAAATAAAAGATATAAGGAGATAAATATGAGTAAAAATAAATATTTAACAAGAAGTGTAGAAGATTTTTTTAAAATAGATTTAATGGGGTACATACATGTTGTAGGAGACAGAAAAACAAAAAGAGACGTATATGATAGAGTCTTAAATCATTTCCATTTTAAAATAAATGAAAAGCAAAAATTGATAATATTAGGTCATCTAGGAGCAATGTTAAGAAGATATGATGCAACACTAGTATATCATTGTTTTGTTAAGCGAATAAATGAATTGAAAGGTGTTTCAGTTGTTCCGATGTTGGCAAATATAGAGTATGATAGTGTAGAGTATATAGAAGAAATAAACAAGAAACTCGAAGAAAAGAATATACATAAGTGTTGTGATAAAATTGAAAATACAAGTCTATCTAAAAATCCATTTGGGTATGGAGAATTGTATAATGATAACGTAAAATCTATATTTAAGTATGGATTTGGACAGTAGTAATTATATACTTTTAAGATACTTATATATAAGAAGATTTATATTCTCTTTTGAACTCAAGTTAAATGAAGGAGGTGGTGTAGTTTTAATAGCTACATCACTTTTTTATATATTCTTATATTGAATGTATAGGATTATAAATACTTATATTAAGTAATAGAATAGATTCTAAAGAGTATTAAATAAGTACTAAACTAAAGAATCAATGATACAAAAACTATTTAAAAATAAAAAATAAATTTTGAAAATAAAAGTAGTTAGGATTAAAGTACAAATAATCCCCATACATTTTTATATGAAAATATATAAAGGTTTAGCGAGTTCGACTGAGCATTAGTATAAAAAATAAAAAAAATTTCAAAAAAACTTTTAAGGAGTGATAAAAATAGAAATCAAATATAACAGTGTCAAGCAAGGCAAAGAAGAAGAGTTACAAAGTGTATTTTTAGCAATAGGTACACAAAGATTAGAAGAAAGTGATTTTGTTGGGTTAGTTCCAGATACAAAGGAACATGAGAAAGTTATAAACTATCTACTAGATGTAATTATAAACCCTTTGGATAGTGATATTATGAGCATTGCATTTTTAGCAAATTATTTAGTTGAGTATAAGGAATTGAATTCAATGATAGACGATAATAAGCATGATGTAAAAACTTATCTGCAATTAATCAAAGTGAGAAATGAAACTGCATCAAGATGTGAAAAAATAATAAAAGAATTTTGTTTAACACCTGCATCAAGAAAAAATTTAATGATGGTGTGGGGAGAATTAGATGAAGATTAAAAAAGTTGGTAGATATAAAAAGGAGAAAAAAGAAACTGATAGATTAATGGCATTATTAAATACTTATAAAGAAAGTCAAGTTCCATATATTAAAAAGATGCATATGTTGATTCCTATTGATGATATGTATATAGAAAAATTAGAGGCAAATTTCAATAATTGGGGTGGATTAAAGTACTATAATTCATTTGAAGAATATATAAATGTTTTATTAGTTCCATATCTTTTGAAACAAAATATAAAAATAGGAGATTTAAAATAAATGAGTAAAAGAAAATTGAAATTTATGGAGTTATTTATAAAAGGAAAGGTTGATTATAAGACCTACAATAGAATAATAATATATTTAGATTTACTGGGAGAATGATAGAATGACTCTTAGAAGATTTATCGAAAGGAATCGAATATTTTGTCATATATGAAGAAAGATTTGGAATAACCTAATGAATTTTTTATGATAGTACATTTTATTTAACATATGAGGTTATATAGAATTTTGAATAATTCTATATAACTTTTTTTATGTCTTTTTTACTTTTTACAAACCTATTTCGTTATGTGGAAGTAGAAGGAAATAAAAATTATTTCTTTAAAAATTGATTAGAGAAAAGAGGACATAAGGAAAAATGAAAAGTACTAATATATTAAAAGATAATTCAAGGGTATTAGAGTTCAATTTAAAAGGTGAAAAATTTGAAGATATAGTTGAAATATTTATAAACTCACTATATAGAAAGACAAAAGGGGCAGGTCATGCAATAAGAGCAATACTACCAGAAGATGAAAACTTTAAAGAATTTATATCAATAAATGAAAGTTTAGTTTATAAATATGCTAATAACATAAAGAAAGATTATGATTATAAGTTATTAGACCCAGAGTCAGAATATGCAAATATATACTTATATATAATTGAAAGTCTATATTTATTTTTTAGAAAACACTGTAACAAAGATATAGAACTATTTAAGTCTTATATAGAAGATAGTAATAAAACATATGTAAATAGTAAGAATGTAGAGTATACATTTAGTAATTTTATGTATATGTCAGTTGAAAGAATGATAAAAGAAGAAAATAAATCACATGAGAAGTCACTTGAAAAGGGTTGTATGAATGAAAGAGATAGATTAGCAAGAGTAGATTTAGATGCTACTATAGAAACAGAAGAAGGTAAAGAAAAGGAGAGGGATTTATATTCAGTTAATTTATTTACATTGTTAGAAGATGAAGATATACGAAGTGATAAAAAAATATTACAAGATAATATAAGAGAAATGACTAGGATTCAAAATAAGTTATCTACTGTATTAACAAAAGCACAAGTTGAGTTTATAATGACTGAAACCTACGGTTGTTATTATGACAATAATATAAATGATTTTGTAATGAAAGAATATACAAAGCAACAGAGAAATCAATATTTTAACCAAATTTCTAAAAGAATAAATCGAAATATTAAACCATTTTTTGTGAAGAAATACAATAGGAAATATGTTGAAGATACGATTAAATCTATGAAAGAAAATAGAAAAAAATTATATGTAACACAAAGAGATGTAGACGATTTTATAGGAAAACACACTACACTTAGAACAAATGGAAGTATAAAAATAAAAGAGGTTGATGGTGAAGTAACTGAATATATTCCTTATTTAGCAACAGAATGGATGATAAATGAAGATGGAGTAATTGAATATAAATAATAATTATTAGAAAATTGAGATATTTATATACTTTTTAAATACTATATTATTATAGAAGAAGGTATCTAATACTATAAAAGTTAGTATGATAATTTTCTTTTAAATCCAAAAACATTATAGGGGTATTAAATACCCCCTCCTTTTATAATTTGTTATGTGTATATATAGTGTAAATATTCTTTCATTATTACTATATATACATCTAAGAGATTATAAGATAGCCACTCATAAGGGTGAGAAAAAATTTAAAAGTAAAGTAATAAAAATCAAAAAGTATATTGTGGCAAAAAAATTCTAAAAAGTAGGCAAAGAATTTTCCAATGAATATAAAGTTCATGAGGTTTTTGAAAAAGGTTTTAGAGATAGAATTTTGCTAATAACATTCTGTTTAAAATAAAAAATCATAGAGTGATTTTTAGAGATGCAAAAGCATCTCTTTTTTTGAAAAAATTTTAGGAGTAGATACATAAATGAACAAAAAGAAATTGTTAATTGAAGAGCGAAATTCAATATTAAGTGATATGAATTTAATAGTATCAGATTTAACAAAGACAAAAGACGATATAGAAATAAGAACACTTAATAAAGAATTTGAAAATAAGAAAAAAAGAGTAGAACAAATAGATAAACAATTAAAAAAGTTTAAAGGAGAAACAAGAGAGATGAAAAAAGATAAAGTTTTAGAATTTAGAGCGATGACGACTCAAGAGGGAGCAAACTTCTTACAAAATGATGTAGCAAAAGAAGTGGTTAAAAAAATATTTGAAGGTGAAAAAGTTCTAGAAGGAATGAAATTATATAACTCTATAAATCATCAATTAGATGTTGTAGTTGAAAATGGTATAGGAGCAGATGCAGTTGTAGTTGGTGAAGGTGTCGAAGGTGGTATAGATGATACTATAGACACTAAGAAAGTATCTTTTGAAAGTGAAAGATTAACTACTACTATAAATGTAACGAATAAAATGTTACAAGATACTTCGTTTGATTTAGATAGCTATATAACTGAAATATTAACCAGAAGATTAAGAAGAAAACTTGTGGATTTAGTTATAAATGGTACACAAGATAAAAAGTTTGTAGGTTTATTAAATAAGACTGGTGTAGAGATTAGTGTATTAGATTATGATGCCTTAATAGATTTAATATATACAATGCCTTCTGATTTAGTTGAGAACAATGTAGTTATATGTAATAGACAAGACTTTAAAAAGATATTAAAAATAAAATCTACAGATGGAACACCAATAGTCTTAGCATCTATAGAAGGACAAGGAGCAAAATATACTATATTAGGACATGAAATAATAGTAAATGAAAAAGTTGAAGAAGGAACTGTTATATTTGCTAACTTATCACAAGCAATAGGAATGTTAGTCAAAGATGGAATAACTGTTACAAAGGTTTCTAATACAGATGCAAACTTAGTTAGAAAGGGACTTACACAATTTACAGTTGATATGTATTGCAATATAAAGACATTAAATGAAGATGCTATAGAAGTATTAAAAGTAGCAAAATCAAGAAGTAAAAAAATAGCATAAAATAAATACAAGGGTATGAGGATATAATTTTGTATTCTTGTACCCTTATTTTTTTAGAAAAGGAGAAAAAAACAATGAGCTTATTTGAACAATTAATAGTAAAGTCAAATACAAGAGAAAAAAAACAACAAACAGTAGGCAACATAAGTCAAAATGCAATCAATGTTAGAATAGATAGAAATAACATCAAAAATGTACCAAGTGCAAAATATCTTATAGATACTTGCATGGGGTTAGTGTCTACAATGACATTGAAAGTTCAACAATTAGATGAAAATGGTATACAGACAATATCACATAATATAGATTATTTATTAAATAAAGAAAATCATTTTTTAAGTACATCATGTGAATTAAAAAGAAATCTAGTATTCGATTACCTTGTTGAAGGAAATGCATACGCATTGGTTAATAGGAATGGTAATACTTTAGAGTCAATAGAGTACATTAAACCAAGTTGTATTACTCTTGAAAAAGTATATGATATAAATAATAAAGTAATAGATGTAAAAGTAATTATTCAAGATAATAAAAGAAAACTAAATCCAGAGTTTACCGATATTATAATTATAGGTAATCAATTAGATGATTATTTTAAAGGTCGTGGATTGATTCATGAATGTAATGAATTGTTAGAACAAGCGATTCATATGGATAGAGCAAATATAAGTTCATTAGTAAGTAACATAAATTTAAATGGGATTCTGGCATTTGGGTCAAATGGAATGAAAAGGGAAGTATTTGAGAATCTAAAGAAAGATTTTCTTAATAGACATCAAGGATATAAATCAAGTAATGTTTTATTGTTAAATGGAATGGACACAGTTAAATTTATACCTACAAATGCAATTAACCAGAGAGATTCTCAATTAATAGAACAAAAGAAGTTGCTTAACGACTTATTGTTACAGTCATTTGGTATTAATAATATAGGGGATATGGATAATCTTTATAAAAATGTTTTATTAGGTATTATAGAAAATTTTGAACAAGCATTATCTAAAGTATTACTATTAGAATCAGAGAAACAAAAAGGATATTATATTACATTTGATACAACAGAAGTCCTAAGAGGGAATTTCAAAGAGCATTCAGAAATAGTATTAAAACTATTTGAAAAAGGATTAATAACTAATAATGAATCAAGAGAATTATTAGGATTTAATAGAGCAGAAGGAAAGTCATACAATTTACAATCATTAGGTCATGTATACAAGTATGAAGATGATAGTGTTTATATACCTAACACTGATATTACACACTTGGTATAATATTATATAAATAATGTAAAAAAAATAACGGGTCGTGCGTAGCACAATCCGTTATTTTTTTATTATAATAAATTCGATATTTTATTATATAAAATACTAAGGATATTTAATTTATTCTTAGTATTTAACTTTTGCTATTTTGAAATCTATTCCTCTAATATAGTTAAATCATTAACTTCTTCAACTCCAGCCATTTCTCCTAACATTTGAGTATATATCCTTAATTTTTTTTGGAGTTCTTTCAATTCATCCCTAAAAGCTGTCTTATCTTCTTCATTAAATCCATTTAAAGATTTTTTATGCCACTTAGCAGTAAATGGTCTTATTACTTGATTTAGCATTACAATTGCAATTTTACTGAATTCCATACAGTTTCGTTTATTTTTCTTTATTATTCTTCTTGTTAAACCAAATATTTTGTGAATACTATCTAAAGCTGATTTTTCATCTCCACTATCATCTGGTAATTCTTGTGTAGTTATCCTTGTTAACAGTTCAATATACAATTCCCAAGCTGCATCTCTATCTGCATCTTTTGGTGTCCATTCCATTTCTAAGAATTTAGCATTAATTTTTAAACTGGACATGTTCCATTTATTTAGCCAACTTTTCCAATCCATAAGTACACTCTCCTATATAAATTTATTATCCATTAATTTTTAAATAGTCATATAAAACATGATATTTACTCGATTTAGTAATATGCTCTTTTACTCCTGAATCAAACCATTGTTGTTCTAACAATGGGATATAATGACTAGCCGTTATATTTTTAATATATGAATTTATATCATCTATACTATCTATAATTTCTTCTATTTGTAAGTAATCTGGAATGTAATCAACATCCTTCCTAACTAATGTAGAAATCTTTTTTTGCGACTTTCTACCATAACCTATTTCGTACGGCACCCACCATGATTCTACAGTTTTGTTCGAAACAAAACATAGTATATAATCACTTTTAGATATTCCCTCATGTATACATTTTGTGATTTTTTCTGAATCTTCATTTTCAACTGCTCTTTGAAGTTTAAAATCATTTTTATCTAAATATATATCTATACCAGCATCCATCAAATATTCTCCAATTGATTCTACAAAATCTTTATCTTCGCTTTTATGAGATAAAAAAACTACTGGTTTTATATTAGTTGAAGATAGATTATTGTCCATTTGAAAACTTTCTGCAATATTGATTCCTCTTGACATAAAAATACCACCTTCTATTAATAAATATAATAATTTCTTTTTCTTAGAGGGGAAGACAGATTAGGAATATTATATCTTTTAGAATAAGCTACCTCTATAGCTTTCTCAAGTTCAAATTTAGTTTTAGGCATATCTATTATTAAACCCATATTTAAATTCTCCTCTAATCTCTTAGGGACAAAATGTCTTTTATATGGTAATCTAATTCCAAGCAAGCCATTTCTTGCATTTCCTCTAGTATGTAGTAAACTGTAATAAATCTCCCAATCTACCCACCATCTGCCACCAGTTTCTTGACCTATTAATATAATAGTAACAGATGAATCCCTTATTTTAGGTCGTATGTAATTATTTTTAATTGTTTCATCACTCAAAAATCCGATATCCATATTTTCTAATGACTTGTCATGGAAGACCATTTCTGGACCACCGAACTTTGTTCTGAAATCATTAACTTCATTTTGGTCTAATCTATGAGCATAACTTACAAATACATTCCTAATTTTACTCATCCCCCTTTTAATTTTCACTTTAATATAATTATATCAGAATTTTTAGAATATAATGATAAAATATAATATTACTCAATACAATAAGATAAAATCATACTTTTAATAAAATAAGTCTATATTTAAAATAAAAAGGAGATTTAATAGGAATAACGAATATATCTTCTAATAAGGATATATTTGTTGAAGGAGAAAACTTATGATAACTGTAAGAAAGTTAAAGTTAACTATTGTTGGAGATGAACAAACAAGAAAAGAGCAATATAAAATTATTCGTGATGAACAGTATCAACAATACAAAGCTTTAAATTTATGTATGACATTACTAAATACTCATAATATATTAAATAGTTATAATACTGGTTCTGAAAATAAATTAAATTCTCAAATAGAGAAGTTAGACAATAAAATAGAAAAAAATAAAATAGAGTTAAAAAAGGGAAATTTGAAAGAATCAAAGATAGAAAAATTAAATAAATCTATATTAGAATTAACTAAAGAGAAAGAAAAATTGCAACAAGAGTATTTAAGTGCATCAAAGTATAGAAGTGATATAGATGAAAAATTAAAAGATATGTATATAAAAGATATGTACACTGTAGTTCAAAGTCAAGTAAACTTTAAATCTAAAGATATGATGAGCTTAGTCACTCAAAGAGCAAAAAAAGATTTCAGTAATGCATTAAAAAATGGTATGGCTAGGGGAGAAAGAAGTCTTATAAATTATAAGCGAGATTTTCCTTTAATGACTAGAGGAGAAAGATGGCTAAAATTTAAATATAACGAAGAGAGTGATGATATATATATTGACTGGCTACATGATATAAAATTTAAGGTAATACTAGGCTACAAGAAGAATGAAAATTCAATAGAATTAAGGCATACTTTGCATAAGGTTATAAATAAAGAATATAAAATATGTGATAGTTCAATGCAATTTGATAGAAATAATAATCTAATATTAAATCTAACTCTAGATATACCTAATAAGGAAAGTAAGGGATATGTAGAAGGGCGAACTTTAGGAGTGGATTTAGGAATAAAATATCCAGCTTATGTTTGCTTATCAGATGATACATATAAGAGAAAATCTATAGGATGTGCAGAAGATTTTATTAGAGTAAGAGAGCAAATAAGAGGGAGAAGATATAGATTACAAAAGCAATTAAGCATGGTTAAAGGTGGTAAAGGAAGAGATAAAAAACTAAGAGCCTTAGATAGAGTTAGAGAGGCAGAAAGAAATTTTGTAAAAACATATAATCATATGATTAGTAAAAATATAATTAAATTTGCTAAAGAACATAACTGTGAATATATACACTTAGAAAAACTTACTAAAGATGGATTTCCAGATATTATATTATCTAAATGGTCTTATTATGAATTACAAAATATGATTGAATATAAGTCAGATAGAGAAGGTATAAAAGTAAGATATATAGACCCTGCATATACATCTCAAACTTGTAGTAAATGTGGTCATATAGATAAAGAAAATAGAATTAATCAAGAGAAGTTCAAATGTGTAAAATGTGGTTTTGAATTAAATGCTGACCATAATGCATCAATAAATATATCAAGAAGTAATAAATATTTAAAATAAAATATTAATATCACATATAGTCGATTCAGCGACTAAAGGTTGAGGATATAGGATAAATAGCTAGGATAACCTAAAGCTATCTATAATCACTCAATAAGGGTTAACTCTAGATGTTGTGTTACCGTCTAGACATACATATAGTTTATTTATATAAATTGCAGTGAGGCACATTTACATATTAATATGGTTAAGGAGTGAATATTACTGGTTTTGAAGTGTATTAATAAATTATGTGAGATACACTATTAGAAGTTCACTGCAAAATGGAAGTAATTAATGAGTTTAAAGTATTGAAATTGCTACTATATAACTTGGGGTTTAATATAAACTATGTAGTATGTGAATGTTCTTCAATTAGTTTTAACTGTTGCGTAACTAAACCGTTTAATATAAACTATGTAGTATGTGAATTACAAAGGCATATCAACTGAATTAAGAGCAATATTAAGTTTAATATAAACTATGTAGTATGTGAATCATTATTATTTAAAAGGTATTATTGGTTAAGATTCAAGTTTAATATAAACTATGTAGTATGTGAATGGTAAGGGGGAGTAATTATAAAACATAAATATACACCAGTTTTATATGAATTTATTTTGTATCACAGGTATAATACTAATTTTAATTAAATATGATAATATAGAATTTTAAGCTAGAGTTGAATACTCTAGTTTTTTATTAGAATAAAATATATTTTTTATTACGATTTACAACAATTATGAAAAATGATAATATAGAATTATACATAATATTTTATGTTTAATTGATGAATTTATAGATTACGATATACATTTGTAATTTTGTTATATAAATAGTACGAAATGAGATTAGAAAAAATGCAAACGAAGAACAACTTATGGATGATGCACTAGAAGCAGGTGCAGATGATATAATAACAGAAGAAGATGGATTTGAAGTTGTAACAACTCCAGAAGATTTCAATGCTGTTAAAGATGCACTTTTAGAAAAAGGATATGAGTTCGTATCTGCTGATGTTAAACTAGTGCCTCAAACTACAACTGTATTATCTGAAGAAGGTCAAGTAAAAGCTATGGAAAAATTAATAGATGCACTTGAAGATGATGATGATGTACAAAATGTATTCCATAACTGGGAAATAGCAGAGTAGTCATTTAAAATATTGATTATAAAATACTCATTATAATAAGAAATTTTTATTTCTATTATAATGAGTATTTTTTTGAATTAAAATAAAATATATATTAAATATAGCGAAATAATAAGATTATAATTTAATTGAAAGGAGGGATTGTATGAAAAGAATAAAAGATGCAATATGTTGTGTTTGTGGAGGGAAAATAATGAGTGAAGAAGATTTAACTGTATGTGAAAACTGTAATAGCTTATATCATAAAATATGTTGGCAAGAAGTAAAAGAAGAATGCATATATTGTAATAAAATAAAAAATGAGGATATTAATCATGGATAACACACCGAAATATATTTACAATAATGATTTAGACAAAAAATATGTAAATGTGAAGATTGTAAAAAATACAGAATATTATATTTTCATACAACTATTGAAGAAAATAAAAAAGGCTCTACTAAAGAAATAAATAGCTATATTATAGCTGTTTGTTCAAAATGCAAAAGTACATACAGATTTAATTTAAAACATATATCAAATGAAAATGAAGAAAAATATGAAGTTAAAGAAGGTTACGTAGAAGTATCAGAATATGTGTATATGGAAAAGTAGAAATATATTGTATATGTAGATAAATAAGCCTAACAATAAAAATAAAGGCAAGAGCCTTTATTTTTCTGAATAAATAATAGGAGATAAATTATATGGTTACAGTTACAAAGTACTTAACAAAGCAAGATTTAAGAAGAAAAATATGTGATTGTGAAAATGAAGAAAAGTTAAAAGTTTTATTTAAAGAAGTTACTGATTCTGAACTGAGGATAAAACCAGAAGAGGGAATGGTTGGAGCTTATATTTTGAGAAATGAAAAAATAATAGCTTCTTGTGAACATTGCAAAAAAGTTTATTTTATTTCTACTACTTTTGAAGGTGGAATGAGAGAACACTTTATAAGTATTGATTCTTTAGAATTGTTTGATGGAAGTATGATGGATTTGAGACAAATCATTAATAGTATTTTTGATGAATATGAAAATGAAATAATTAGTGTAACAACAGATGATCATACGATTAAAGTTTTAGAAAAGTTAGAAGATGAAGAAAAAATTATTACTAGATATGCATATTTAAATAGGGAAGATGAAGATTTATATAGAGATTTATTTGAAGATTAAAATATAGAAATTAAAAAAGATTGGAATCGAAATTCCAATCTTTTTCTATGTAAGAATTTTTATTATTTACATCTAAAACTTCCACAATAAGTTTCTGATAATAAGTTTGCATTGTCTGCATGAGAAGTAATGACTATGTCTCTTAAAGCACATATACTACCAGCATTATTTGTACAAGTCTTTACATTACAATTAATAAAATTGCAAGGTGTATTATCTAAAGTACTACTAGTAAAACTATTATAACCAGATTCGCTAACAAAGGAACTACAACAAGTATTATTGCTAGTTCTTGCTTTTTTTCCATTTACAGATATTTTATTTGCATAACAAGTGCCATTGGTATTGTGAGCACAATTATTTACACTACAACCAACTGATGCCATAATAATAAACCTCCTTTTTAATTAATCAATAATTATTATGGACAAAAGTTACCAAAAATATTATTTTAAATAATTAAATTAAAATAAATTTCTTTGTATATTTTGAGATTTTAAAAATAAAAGCCAAAACTCAAATAAAAGAAATGGCCTTAATATCAATCATTATTAAATTTTAAGATACTAATTTATTATACAAAGCACTTCCCATCAAAATTTTTGCTATTAATGCAGCTGATAAAGGATAAGATTTAACTGGTGGCCAAATATCGATTAATTTTTTTTCAAAATCGCTTAAAGATGTATTTTCATTATTTTGTACTTTTATGATATATGAATTAGTAAAATCTCTAATTTTCAAAAAATATTCTAAAGTAAGTTCATAAAAAAGTTGAGTACTATGTTGGGGAGGTTTTAAAAAGATTATATTTTGTTTAAACTCTATAAAGTCTAATCTATCAAGTAGATTTTTATTGATTTCGTCCAATAAAATCACCTCCATGTATTTAAAATAAAATATTACTTTATAATATGTATAAAACTATAAAAATGAGACAAAAATACTTTAATAAAAGTTACTATTTTTTTCTAAATATTATGGATAAATTATGAAAATAACATAGATAAGGAGGTCATTTTATGTTCGAAAAGAAAAAGGAATTTTCTTGGAAGATACCAACTTTAGTTTTATTAGGAGTTATTGTTTTATCATGTGGTATAGGTATTGGCGTTCAAATAAGAGAAACACAACAAGCTAGACAAGCTCTTCAAGCAAGTAAAGAATCTAAAGAAGTATTTAACTTAAATGAGGACTGTGAAATTTGGGTACAAGGACAAGTAACAAGTAAAGGAACTTATGAAAGTCCAAAAATGATAGGAACTATACCAAAGGATTTATTAAATAAAAGTAAGGATGAGATAGTTGCATATTTTAAAGAAAAATATCCAAATAAAGAAATAGCAAGTATGAATCAATATGAAATTATATTAGGTAATGCACAAAAAAAAGAACCATCAAAAGCTAATAAATATTCCATAGAAGAAAAAGATGGATTTATATATGTATATAAATATGATAAAGAAGGTACAAAATCACAAGTAGAAAAGACTGATATATCTGTAGATTCCCTTCCGAAATCAGTTCAAGAAGAATTAACATCAGGAATATTAGTTGATAATGAAGACGATGCTTACTCTAAGTTGGAAAACTTCGGAAGTTAATTATTAATATTTTACATAAACATATTTAAAATATCTCCATATTAAAATTTATATGGGGATATTTTTGATTTTAATAAATATTTTTAGTGTTATTGCACATTACTCTAAATTTACAATACTATGGTATAATATTAAAGAACATAAGTTTTAGATAATACTTAGTGTGGGAGGATTAAATTATATGATAATATTAGGCATAGATCCAGGAATAGCAATTGTTGGCTATGGCATAATTGAGTATAAAAATAATAAATTTAAAGTTATTGATTATGGTGCAATAACTACTCCGTCAACTATGAATGATATAAAACGATTGGAAAAAATATATAAAGGTATATATATTTTAATAAAAAATTACAATATAGATGAAGTTGCAGTAGAAGAATTATTCTTCAATAAAAATGTTAAAACGGCTATTACAGTGGCACAAGCAAGAGGTGTTATCTTGCTTGGATGTGCTCATAATAATAAACCAACTTATGAATACACACCTCTTCAAGTTAAGCAAGGTGTTGTTGGTTATGGAAGAGCAAAAAAAATTCAGGTTCAACAAATGGTTACATCCATATTAAATTTAAGTGAGATACCAAAGCCTGATGATATTGCTGATGCTCTAGCTGTTGCAATTTGTCATGCCAATGCAAATAAATTAGAAAAAACATTGAAAAACATAGGTATAAAGTAAGGAGAATATTATGTACAGCTACATAAAAGGAATTATAGAAGAAATTAACTTAGACCATATAGTAATTGATAATAATGGAATTGGATATAAAATTAATGCATCAGCTAATACTATAATGAAGGTTAAAATAGGTCATGAATGTAAAATATATACAAAACTTATAGTAAAAGAAGATGATATGAGTCTATGTGGATTTTATGATAAAGAAGAGTTAAAAATGTTTGAATTATTAACTTCTATATCAAAAATTGGACCTAAAGTTGGTCTTGGAATATTGTCATTTGCATCGCCAAGACAAATAGGAGCCTACATATTAAGTGAAGATATAGTTAAATTATCAAAGGCACCAGGTGTAGGAAAGAAAACTGCTGAAAGAATAGTTTTAGAACTTAAAGATAAAGTAGATAAAAATAATGTTGAATTTGAAGCAACGCTATTAACTAGTCAACCAGTAGTAGTTTCACAAGACGAAGCATTAGATGCATTAGTAGCTTTAGGATATTCATTACAAGAATCAAAAGAAGCTGTTCAAAAATGTAAAAAAGACGGATTAAATACAGAGGATATAATAAAAAAATCTTTAAGTTATTTAATGAGTAAATCCTTGAGATAATAAAAAGGGGGAAAGTTAATTGTACGGATTTGAAGATGAAGATAGAATTATCACATCAAGTAAGCAACATGATGATGTGGATATAGAAAACAATTTAAGACCTAAATTTTTAGATGATTATTTAGGACAAGAAAAAGCAAAAGAGCAGTTATCTATATTTATAGAAGCTGCAAAAAGTAGAAATGAACCACTAGACCATGTTCTTTTATATGGACCACCTGGTCTTGGAAAAACTACATTAGCAGGTATAATTGCCAGCGAAATGGGTGTAAATTTAAGAATTACATCGGGACCAGCCATAGAAAGAGCTGGAGATTTAGCAGCCATATTAACTAATTTAAATGAAAATGATGTTTTATTTATAGATGAAATTCACAGAATAAATAGAAGTGTAGAAGAAGTTTTATATCCTGCTATGGAAGATTATTGTATAGATATTGTTATAGGAAAAGGTCCATCAGCAAGAAGTATAAGGCTTGATTTACCTAAATTTACTTTGATTGGAGCTACAACTAGGGCAGGTATGCTTACAAATCCACTTAGAGATAGATTTGGAGTTATTTGCAAACTGGATTATTATACAGTGGAAGAATTAACAAATATAGTAATAAGATCAGCTAACATACTAGGGGCAGAAATAGAACATAGAGGAGCTATGGAAATTGCAAAACGTTCTAGAGGAACACCAAGAATAGCCAATAGACTTTTAAAAAGAGTGAGAGATTATGCTCAAGTAAGGGCTGATGGAAATATAACTTCACAAGTAGCAGATAAGGCACTACAAATGATAGGTGTGGATAGTTTAGGTCTAGATTATGTTGATGAAAAACTACTCCTTACTATAATAAATAAATTTAAGGGTGGACCAGTAGGCTTAGATACTCTGGCAGCTTCCATTGGAGAAGATAGAAATACTATAGAAGATGTTTATGAACCATATTTACTTCAACTTGGATTTATAAATAGAAGTCCAAGAGGAAGAATTGCTATGCCAAATGCATATAAACATTTAAATATAAATTATCCTCAAAAGTAAATAATATTAATAGAGAAGTTGATTAAATTTCTTATAGTAGAAAAAATATAAATTTTTTGATATTATGTTAATTGTATATTTTATTAAGTACTATATTTTGAAAGGACGTTTAAAATTGAAAACAAGCGATTTTTATTTTGATTTACCTGAAGAATTAATTGCTCAAGTACCTATATTAGATAGATCAAGTTCTAAACTAATGGTACTAGATAAAAAAACTGGTGAAATTAGTCATAAGGTATTTAAAGATATTGTTGACTATTTAAATCCTGGCGATTGTCTTGTATTAAATGATACAAGAGTTATACCAGCTAGATTAATAGGTGAAAAAGAAAATACAGGTGGAAAAATAGAATTTCTTTTATTAAAAAGAAATGAAGATGATACTTGGGAAACTTTAGTTAAACCAGGGAAAAGAGCCAAAATAGGAACTAGATTCTCTTTTGGACAAGGAAAACTTATAGCAGAAGTTGTAGGCATGGGTGATGATGGAGCAAGAATTGTTAAATTCGAATATGAAGGCATTTTTGAAGAAGTTTTAGATGAACTTGGAAATATGCCACTACCTCCATATATAACAGAAAGATTAGAAGAAAGAGAAAGATATCAAACAGTTTACTCAAAACATAATGGGTCAGCTGCAGCACCAACAGCAGGATTACACTTTACAGATGAATTACTGCAAAAAATAAAAGATAAAGGTGTTGATATAGCCTTTGTAACACTACATGTAGGTCTTGGAACTTTTAGACCAGTAAAAGTTGAGGATGTATTAGAACATGATATGCATTCAGAATACTATATGGTTACACAAGAAGCTGCAGATAAAATTAATAAAGCAAAAGAAAGTGGTAAAAGAGTAATTACTGTTGGAACTACTAGTACTAGAACAATTGAATCTGTAGCAGATGAAAATGGTAAAATGAAAGCAGATTCTGGATGGACTAAAATATTTATTTATCCAGGATATGAATTTAAGGTTGTTGATAATTTAATAACTAATTTCCATTTACCTGAATCAACATTAATAATGTTAGTAAGTGCCTTAGCAGGTAAAGAAAATGTATTAAATGCATATGAATGCGCAGTTGAAAATAAATACAGATTCTTTAGTTTTGGGGATGCAATGTTTATAAAATAATTAGGGAGATAATTATGGTAGAAAAAGAAAGTAGATTATTATTAAAAGTATCAAAGGCTTTTGAAACAGCCTTATCAATAGTATTAATAATTATTATATTCTTAGGAATGATTGACTTAGTAAGAAGTGTTTACACTGCGTATATAGTTGATTTTGCAAATCCAGTTGAGTACAGTCAATTAAATGCATTTTTAGCAGAAGCATTATTACTAGTTATAGGAGTAGAGTTAGTAGTTATGTTGTCTCTACATATTCCAGGTGCACTATTAGAAGTATTATTATATGCCATAGCTAGAAAGCTTATATTACTTCCAAAAACATCAGGTATGGGAGATTTACTTTTAGGGATAATAGCTATAGGATGTATATTTGCTATTAAAAAATATTTAATGACAGATAGTGAAAGAAAAACTACTATGCATAGAGTATATAACTGGATAAAAGATAAAAGTTTAGATAATCACAAAAATGATGCAGTTAGTTAATAATTAAAATATATGTTTAGATAAAAATAGAATATATTAAAAATTTGACAATAATAAGGAGAGCAGTATGAGTGCAATAAGATACGAACTTATAAAAACTTGTAAACAAAGTGGTGCAAGACTTGGTAGATTACACACTCCTCATGGAGTAATAGAAACACCCATATTCATGCCTGTTGGAACTCAAGCAACAGTTAAAGCAATGACACCAGAAGAATTAAAAGAAATAGGATCTCAAATAATATTAAGTAATACATATCACTTATATATGAGACCAGGTCATGATTTAGTAAAAGAAGCAGGTGGACTTCATAAATTTATGAATTGGGATAGACCAATATTAACAGATAGTGGTGGGTTCCAAGTATTTTCACTAGGACCACTTAGAAAAATAACTGAAGAAGGAGTTCACTTTAGATCTCATATAGATGGTTCTAAACACTTTATATCTCCAGAAAAAGCTATGGAAATACAAAATGCTTTAGGTTCAGATATAATGATGGCATTTGATGAATGTGCTCCATACCCAGCAGATAGAGAGTATGTTAAAAACTCTTTAGAAAGAACAACTAGATGGTTAAAAAGATGTAAAGAAGCTCATAAAAATACAGAAAACCAAGCATTATTCGGAATAATACAAGGTGGTATGTACAAAGACTTAAGAGAGCAATCAGCAAAAGAAATATTAGAATTAGACTTACCAGGATATGCAGTTGGTGGTCTGAGCGTTGGAGAACCTAAAGAATTAATGTACGAAGTCCTTGATTATACAGTGCCTCTAATGCCAGAAGACAAACCAAGATACTTAATGGGTGTTGGTTCACCAGATGACTTATTAGAAGGTGTAATAAGAGGAATAGACATGTTTGACTGTGTACTTCCTACTCGTATAGCTAGAAATGGTACAGCTATGACTAGTCAAGGTAAAGTTGTAGTTAGAAATGCAAAATATGCAAGAGACTTTACTCCACTTGATCCAGAGTGTGATTGCTATTGCTGTAAAAACTATACAAAAGCTTATATAAGACACTTAGTTAAAGCAAATGAAATATTAGCTGCAAGACTTATAACTACACACAATTTAAGATTCTTACTTAAATTAATGGAAGATGTAAGACAAGCTATAATGGAAGATAGACTGTTAGACTTCAAAGACGAGTTTTTCACAAAATATGGCTATAAATTATAAGAAATATGAGTTATAATGTTTATTATACTTTTATTTAAAAGTAATAAACATATGAAGGAGTGAAAACTATGGATAGAAGCATGATAATATCTATTGTTTATATGGTTGCATTATTTGCAATTTTCTATTTCTTATTTATAAGACCTCAAAGAAAAAAAGAAAAACAACTAGATCAATTAAGATCAAGCTTAGAAGTAGGGCAAATGGTTACTACAATAGGTGGAATGTTAGCTACAGTAGCAAAAGTTGAAGATGAATTTGTAGTTCTAGAAGTAGGACCAAATAGAACTAAAATGCCATTTAAAAAATGGGCAATAGCTTCTGTAGAACAAAAAAAAGATGATAAATAATTTGTAATTTAAAATCTCCCAAAGGAATATATATATTTCGAAGGGAGGTTTTTTTATGAAAAAAATGATGCATATATTAAAGGCGTTGGGATATTCTTATATGTTAACTTTGATAATTTTATTAATATATAATTTGATATTGACTTATACGAGTATATCATCAAATTCAATTACTATAGTTGCTTCCTTTATAACTACTATATCAGCAGCCTTTGGAGGTTTTTATGCTTGTAAACATATAAAAGAAAATGGACTTGTGTATGGATTTATAGTTGGTATATGTTACATAGTATTACTTATAATATTATTTTATTTAGCAAAAGAAAATTACATATTTGATATTACACTACTTTATAAAGCGATACTCGTTTCTGTATCAGGTGGGATTGGTGGAGTAATAGGAGTTAATTTCAAGTAGTTCCAAAAAATTAAAAATTATGTTATAATTAGTAGCAATTAATTAAAATGGAGGTATTTCAAATGGCTAAAAAACATATAAAAACTTTATCAAGCGCTACTTTAAAAGAAAGTGCAGCTAAAGGTGGATGTGGAGAATGTCAAACTTCTTGTCAATCAGCTTGCAAAACTTCTTGTACAGTTGCAAACCAAGAGTGTGAAAGATAATTCGAAAATTTATAAAATGAGGGTATTATCAATATAATACCCTCATTTTATTTATTATAAAAAATTGTTTTAAATAAAAATTTACATAAATTTAATAATGGGTATATAATAAGGTAGATAAATTTTTAGGAGGATGAATTATGAGTATGATACATAAATTTTCCATGGATGGATACAATATTGTTCTAGATGTGAATGGAGGAGGAGTTCACGTTTTAGATGATGTTGCATATGACTTAGTAGATTTATTTGAAGAAAAGTCTATGGAAGAAATAGTAGATTCTTTAAATAAAGATTATACTAAAGAGCAAATAGAAGAAGCTTATGATGAAATAAAAACATTAAAAGAAGAAGGACTTTTATTTACAGAAGATACATATCAAGACCACCCAAGTTTCATAAATAGAAAAAAAGTTGTAAAAGCATTATGTTTACATGTTGCTCATGACTGTAACTTAAAATGTAAATATTGCTTTGCTTCACAAGGAGATTTTGGTGGAGTAAAAGAAATGATGAGTTTTGAAGTTGGTAAAAAAGCTATAGATTATTTAATAGAAAACTCAGGAAACAGAAGAAATTTAGAAATAGACTTCTTTGGTGGAGAGCCATTAATGAATTTTGATGTGGTTAAAGAATTAGTTGAATATGGTAGAAAAGTTGAAAAAGAAAATAATAAAAATATCAGATTCACAATGACTACAAATGGTATACTACTAGATGATGATAAAATAGATTATATAAATGAACATATGCACAATGTTGTACTAAGTTTAGATGGAAGAAAAGAAATTAATGATAATATGAGACCTACTTTAAATGATAAAGGTAGTTATGATGTTATCATGCCTAAGTTTAAAAAATTAGTAGAAAAAAGAGATAAAGATAAATACTATTATATAAGAGGAACATTCACAAGAGATAATTTAGATTTTGGTAAAGATGTACTACACTTTGCAGATGAAGGATTTGCATCGACTTCAGTTGAACCAGTTGTTGGAGATGAGAGCAATCCATATGCTTTAAGAAAAGAAGATATGGAAAAAGTATTTGCTGAATATGAAAAATTAGCAAAACAATACGCTAAAAGAAAATTAGATGGTGAAAACTTTACATTCTTCCACTTTGTTGTTGATTTAAATCAAGGACCTTGTGTAATAAAAAGGATAACTGGATGTGGAGCAGGTAATGAATATCTAGCTATAACTCCAAATGGAGACATATATCCATGTCACCAATTTGTTGGAAATGATGACTTCAAATTAGCAAATATAATGGATGAAGAAGTTATTATACCTAAAGAAATAACTGATACGTTTAGAGATGCTCATGTTTATTCTAAAGAAGACTGTAAAAAATGTTGGAACAAATTCTACTGTTCAGGTGGATGTCATGCAAATGCAATCAACTTCAATAATGACATAAATAAACCATATGAACTTGGTTGTGAAATGCAAAAGAAAAGAACTGAATGTTCTATCATGATTCAAGCAAAATTAATGTTAGAAGGTGAATAGATATGATAAAGGGATTTGATGGTATAAATCCTACTATCGATAATTCTGCTTTTGTGGCAGAAAGTGCTGATATAATAGGCGATGTAGTAATAGAAAAAGACGCTAATATTTGGTATAATACAGTGCTTAGAGGTGATGCCAATAAAATTATTGTTGGAGAAAACTCTAATGTACAAGATGGAAGTATAGTACACTGTGGAGAAGAAAGTCCTACAATAATAGGTAAAAATGTGACTATTGGACATGGAGCTATAATTCATGGATGCAATATAGGTGATTATAGTTTAATTGGTATGGGTTCTATAATTCTTAATGATGCAGAAATAGGCGAATTTACTATGGTTGGGGCTGGAAGCTTAGTTACTAGCAAAAAGTTTCCACCAGGAGTATTATTATTAGGTTCACCAGCAAAAGTTGTGAGAGAACTTACTGATAAAGAAAAAGAAAGTTTAAAAGATTCTGCTAAAAACTATGTAGAAACTAGTAAAAAGCATAAATAAATTATATATAAAAAAAGAGCAATGTAAAAATTGCTCTTTTTTTCGTACTAGATTATAGCTTATACGTTAATAATATTATAATATTTAATTGTAATAATAAATGAAATATGAGGTGAAAACTTTTGATATATAATAAAAAATGGACATTAAAATATAAAGGTAAAATTACTGATACTGATTTGAGTGATAAAATAAATATTTCTCCTGAAATTAGCCAAATATTAAATAATAGAGGTATTGATAATGAAAAAGATGCTGAAATATTTATGAATCCATCTTTAGAATATTTAAGAGATCCTTTTTTGATGAAGGATATGAAAAAAGCTACAGATAGAATAAAAAAAGCTATAGAAAATAATGAAAGAATTTATATTTATGGTGATTATGATGTTGATGGAGTTTCATCTACTTCAATATTATATTTATATTTTAAATCTATAGATTTTTCTGTTAAATACTATATACCAAATAGATTAGAGGAAGGTTATGGTGTTAATGAAGATGCTATAAGAAAAATATATGATGATGGTTGTGATTTAATTATAACTGTGGATTGTGGAATAACTTCTGTTAATGAAGTTGAAATAGCAAAAGAGTTAGGAATAGATGTTATAATAACTGACCATCATGAATGTCAAAGTGAAATACCAGATGCATTTGCAATAGTAAATCCTAAGCAAGAAGATTGTCATTATCCTTTTGATATGTTATGTGGATGTGGTGTAGCATTTAAAATGATACAAGCATTGACTGATGAAGAAGAGTTTAAAAAATCAATGTTTGATTATTTAGAAATAGTAACTTTAGCAACTATTTGTGATATAGTTCCACTTGTTGATGAAAACAGAATAATCGTAAAAAATGGTTTAAAACTAATGAAAGAGGGCAAAAATATAGGATTAAGAGAGCTAATTAAGGTTTGTGGCATAGAAACCCAAAAAATTGGTTCATCTCATATTGGATATTCTGTTGGACCTAGAATAAATGCATCAGGAAGATTAGGATATTCATATCTAGGTGTTCAACTATTTACTACAAATATACAAGAAGAAGCAAAGGAAATAGCGAATATTTTAGAAGCAAAGAATATAGAGCGCCAGATGATAGAAAGTAAAATGTACAAAGAAGCAGAAGACATTATATCTAGTGATGAAAGATATAAAGATGATAAAGTTCTAGTTATTGCAAAAGAAGGATGGCAACATGGAATAATAGGAATAGTTGCATCTAAATTGACAGAAAAATATTATAAACCTACAATTTTACTTACTATAGAAGATAATGAGGCAACAGGCTCAGCAAGATCAATAAAAGGATTTAGTATATTTGATGCTTTAGTAAGCTGCAAAGACTTAATGAATAAGTTTGGTGGTCATGAACAAGCAGCAGGACTTTCTTTAGATGCAAAAAATATTTTAGAGTTAAGAGAAAGGGTAAATGAAATTGCTGATTATAATTTAACAAAAAAAGACTTAATTGAAAATGTAAAAGTTGAATATGAATTAAGTGAATATAGTGTAAGTTTAAGCTTGGTCGATGATTTACATAAATTAGAGCCTTTTGGGCTTAGCAATCCATCACCGAGATTTATTATGAGAGATTTATTATTAACTAATGTATATAAGATGGGGAAAAATAAACAACATCTAAAAATCATAGTTGAAAAAGAAAAATCATATGAATGTGTAGGATTTAACATGGCTTATATGGCTGATGACTTCCAAGTTGGTGATAAGGTAGATGTTTTATTCCAAGTTGATGAGAATAATTTTAATAATGAAAGAAAAGTACAATTTTTAATGAAAGATATAAGACTGTCTCATCCTAAATTATCATCATCAAATAATTTATCTCTTAAATTATTTGAAAAAATTAGTCCTAGAGATAAAGATAGTTTATATTCTATCAATACAAATAATGAAGATTTAGAAGTTAATATTAAAGGAACAAAAGATATTAATATATTCGACTACATAAAAGAAGATACATTAATAATAGCAAACACATTAAATGGATTTTATAGAGCAATATCAGATATATCTTTAACTGAATTTGAATATGACATAAATTTCAATTATATTGATGAGAAAAATGAGAAAGTACAACTTATATTTTCACCTAATATTGATAAAATAGATTTAAAAAGATATAATAGTATTATTCTTTATGATTACTTGTATAATAAAGGCGAATATTCGTATCTAAATAAGAACATGCTAAATAGTGAAAATATTATTAAGTATTATGATAATGAGGATAAAATTTATCTTAAAAATATTATTGATAATTTAATCCCAAATAGAGAAGAGTTTATCAGTATTTATAAGCAAATGCTTGTTAAAAAAGAATTAAATATTGAATTAATTGAATTAAAGAAAATATTTAATATTTTACCTTTAAAAATATTTGTTATATTAAAGATATTTAAGGAACTAGATTTATTAAAATTTGATATAAATTATAATGAAAATATTATAAATATAAAATTGTTAGAAAAACCTGATAAAAAACTCAACTTGAATGAAAGTGCAATACTTAACAATATGAAACAACTAAAACAAGAGTATGCAAAAAGCTATTAGGAGGAGTTTTAAATGGATTTAAAACAAACAGTAAGGGTTATAGAAAATTTTCCAAAAGAAGGAATAAGCTTTAAAGACATAACAACATTACTACAAAATGGTGAGGCACTTAAATTTGCAATAGATGAAATAATAGCAGATTTAAAAGATAAAGATGTAGATTTAATTGTAGGACCAGAAGCTAGAGGATTTTTAATGGGAACGCCTGTTGCCTATGGAATGGGAGTAGGTTTTGTGCCAGTTAGAAAACCAGGTAAATTACCATGGGAAGTTGAGAGCTTGGAATATGATTTAGAATATGGTTCTAACATATTAGAAATACATAAGGATGCAATCAAACCAGGACAAAAAGTTGCCATAGTAGATGATTTATTAGCTACAGGTGGAACTATGGAAGCTGCTGCTGAACTAATAGAAAAATTAGGTGGAGAAGTAGTTTCAATGCAATTTTTAATAGAATTAGAAGATTTAGATGGAAGAGAAAAATTAACAAAATACAATGTTAATTCTCTTATAAAATACTAGATAATTTCAATAGTTGGTTTTTACCAACTATTTTCATATATAATAAAATTTATACTTTAGAGAATAGGTGGTTATATGCATGATAAGGAATTACAGGAGATATTAGATAAGATAAAAGAATATGCTCCTAATACTGATACTACTCTTGTAGAAAAAGCTTACTATTTGGCAAAATCTGCTCATGAAGGTGTTCTTAGAAAATCAGGAGAACCTTATATAATTCATCCGATAGCTGTTGCAAATATTCTTGTAGATATGCAACTTGATATAGAGACTATATCTGCAGGACTTTTACATGATGTAATTGAAGATACGGACTATACCTATGATGATATAAAAGAAATGTTTAGCAAGGAAGTTGCAGATTTAGTTGATGGTGTTACAAAACTTGGTCAAATTAAATACCAATCAAAGGAAGAAACTCAAGCTGAAAATTTAAGAAAAATGTTTTTAGCCATGGCAAAAGATATTAGAGTAATTCTTATAAAGTTAGCAGATAGATTACATAATATGAGAACTCTAAAATATATGCCAGAGGAAAAAGCAAAATATAAGGCAAAAGAAACTTTAGAGATTTATGGTGGAATTGCCCATAGATTAGGAATATCTAAAATAAAATGGGAGTTGGAAGATTTAGCACTTAGATATATAGATCCAGATGGATATTATGATTTAGTAGATAAAGTTTCCATGAAAAGAAGTCAAAGGGAAGAGTATATAAACAAAATAGTAAAATTACTACAAGACAAATTTAAAGAAGTTAATATAAATTGTGAAGTTTATGGAAGACCTAAGCATTTTTATAGTATTTACAAAAAAATGCAAAATAAACATAAGACTTTTGAAGAAATTTTTGATTTAACAGCTGTAAGAATAGTTGTTGATACAATAAAAGATTGCTATGCAGTTCTTGGAATGGTTCATACTTTATGGGTTCCTATGCCAGGTAGATTTAAAGATTATATTGCCATGCCAAAAGCAAATATGTATCAATCCCTTCATACTACAGTAATTGGACCTGAAGGTGAACCAGTTGAAATTCAAATAAGAACTCATGAGATGCATAATATTGCAGAATATGGTATAGCAGCTCACTGGAAATACAAAGAAGGAACTATGAGTAACGATGAAAAGATGGAAGAAAAGCTTAAATGGCTAAGACAAATGATGGAATGGGAAAAAGACGTAAAAGATCCACAGGAATTCCTAGATTCATTAAAAGAAGATGTATTCAATAGCCAAGTTTATGTATTTACTCCAAAGGGAGATGTAATAGAGCTTCCAGCAGAATCAACACCAATAGATTTTGCATATAGAGTTCATAGTAAAGTAGGAAATAAATGTGTAGGTGCTAAGATTAATGGAAGATTAGTACCAATTGACTATAAATTACAAAATGGAGAAATTGTAGAAGTTATAACTTCGGCCAACTCAACTGGTCCAAGTAGAGACTGGCTAAAAATAGTTAAAACTCCAAATGCTAGAAATAGAATAAGACAATTTTTCAAAAAAGAGAGACGAGATGAAAATATTGAAAGAGGATATGAAGTTTTAGAAAAGGAGTTCAAAAGATATGGACTTCCACTAAAAGATTCTTCAATAGACAAATTCATGGAACAGGTTGCAAAAAAATTCAACCAACCAAGCGTTGAAGATTTAATTGCAACAATAGGATATGGTGGTATAACACCTAGTCAGGTTGTTCCAAAGGTTAGAGATTTCTATCTTAAAGAAGAAAAGAAAAAAGAAAAAGAACATAGACAAAAAGAACTTGAAAATGAAGATTTATCACAATATAAAATAAGTGATAAAGAATATAAAGAAAAAAGAAAGAAAAGTAGTTCTGGGGTTATAGTAAAAGGTTTAGATAATATACTAGTTAGATTTGCTAAATGTTGTAATCCACTACCAGGAGATGAGATTATAGGATATGTTACAAAAGGTAGAGGAGTTGCTATACATAGAGCAGATTGTCCAAACTGTAAATTAGATAATGAAATTTTCAAAAAGAGATTAGTAGATGTTGAATGGGATAATCCTAAAAAATCTAAATTCGAAGGTGAAATTAGAATAATAGGTACTGATAGAAAAAGTATGCTAAATGATATTATCCATACAATAGCTGTGCAAAAACTTAATATAAATGGAGTTAATGCAAGAAAATCAAAAGATGAAATAACTCAAATTAACTTATTAGTAGAAGTAAATGATATTTCTGAGCTAACAAACTTAATGAAAAAAATTAAAGCTATACCTGGTGTAGATGATGTTTTCAGGGTAAGAAATTAGGAGGAAAATATGAGAGCAGTTGTACAAAAAGTTTCATCTTCTAAAGTAACAGTAGATGGAGAAGTTATTGGACAAATTAATCAAGGATTATTAGTTTTACTAGGGGTAACTCATGATGATACATCTAAAGATGTTGATTATATGGTAGACAAAGTAACAAATTTAAGAATATTTGAAGATGAAAATGGTAAAATGAATTTATCTTTAAAAGATATCAAAGGAGAAATTTTAGCAGTTTCTCAATTTACTTTATATGGTGATGCTAGAAAAGGAAGAAGACCTAGTTTTTCTGATGCTGCTAGACCAGAAATAGCAAATCCTCTATATGAAGAATTTGTTCAGAAAGTAAAAGATTTAAATATAAATGTGGGAACTGGAAAATTTGGCGCGCATATGATGGTTGATTTAACTAATGATGGACCAGTTACTATATTATTAGAATCACGAAAAGAATTCTAGGAGGGAAAATAATGATATTAGAGAAAATAGTTGAAAGTTGCATGGGTGAAAATACTTATGTGGTTGGAGATGAAAAAACTAAAAAATGCATTGTTATAGATCCTGGAGCAAACTTTGTGGATATAATGAGTGTTGTTAAAAAAAATAACTTAAATGTAGAGTATGTTGTTTTAACACATGGACATGGTGATCATATAACAAATGTTTTAAAAATAAAAGAATCAACAAATGCTAAAATAGTAGCCCACGAATATGAAAAAGAAATTTTATTAGATAAAAGAAAGAATTTAAGTGCATCGCTTCCATCAAATACAGTAGAATTAGATGCAGACATATACGTTAAAGACAATGATACATTAAAAGTTGGAGATATGAAATTGAAGTTTATTCATACACCAGGTCATACACCAGGAAGTATGTGTATAAAAATTGATAAGCATATGTTTACAGGAGATACTTTATTTGCCGGAAGTATGGGTAGAACTGATTTTTATGGTGGTGACTCTAGAAAAATGGATAAATCATTAAAAAGATTAAAAAATCAAGACGATGATATAAAAATATATCCAGGTCACGGACCGAATTCTAATTTAAAAACAGAAAAAATGACAAATCCTTTTATGAGATAAATTAACACTTTTCAAGGATTTCAGAAGGAGCTATAAAAATGATAGGTGTAGTATTAAAAGGTCATGATTTTAAATATGAAGTAAGTGAATTAATTAAATTATTTACTTCTGAATTTAGAATGATAGACACTAGAGATTGCATGATGGTTGTGGAAAATTCATTATTTTTCTATAATGATAAAGTTTTTTCAAAAACAGTTTATTGTGAGAATTATAATGAAATTAATGAACATGTAGAATATAGAAGCTTAGAGGGGTTATGTGAAAGAGAACGTAAGAAGGTTATAAAGGAAACTATAAAAAGGAGTATGTTTAAAATTCTAGAGAAAAAGTTTAGAATTACTCCACCATGGGGAATACTTACAGGTATTAGACCTGTGAAAATAGTACATTCATTACTAGATGATAATTTTAGTGATGAACAAATAAGAGAAAAGTTAACAAATGATTATTTAATTAGTGATGAAAAAATTGACTTAGCTCTTGATATTGCAAGAAGAGAAAGACAATTTATTTATCCAATAGATGAAAATAAAGTATCTTTATATGTTAGTATTCCATTTTGCCCTACAAGATGTTATTATTGTTCATTCCCAGCTAACTCTCTTAAGCAATTTGGTAGATTAAAACCTACATATGTAGCTAAACTACTTGAAGAAGTCGATGGTGTTGCTAAGTTATTGGAAGAACAAAATAAATCAATAGAAACTTTATATATAGGTGGAGGTACTCCAACTACTTTAAGTCCTGAGGAGATGGATACATTAATAAAAGGTCTATTTGAAAGATTTGATTTAAGTAACATTAAGGAATTTACTGTAGAGGCAGGAAGGCCAGATACTATAAATAGAGAGATGTTGGAAGTTTTAAAGAAAAATAATGTTGATAGAATTAGTATAAATCCTCAAAGTATGAATGATGAAACTCTACAAAAAATAGGAAGAAATCATAATGTACAAGATATTATAGATACTTTCCATTTGGCTAGGGAAATAGGATTTGATAATATAAATATGGATATAATACTAGGTTTAGTTGACGAAAACTTAGATATGGTTAGAAATACTTTAGATAAAATAAAAGAACTATCTCCAGAAAGTCTAACTGTTCATACCTTAGCAGTAAAAAGAACATCAAAGCTAAAAGAAAATTTAGAAGACTATGAACTTGCTCAGTATGAGGAAATGGTTAAAATGATTAGTTTAGCTAAGGAATATGCAAGTGATATGGGATTGAACCCTTATTATATGTACAGACAAAAACATATGCTAGGAAACCTAGAAAATATAGGTTATGCTAAAGAAGGTTATGAATGTATTTATAATATGCAAATTATGGAGGAAAAGCAAAGTAATTATGCGCTGGGTGCTGGTTCTATAACAAAATTTGTATATCCTGATGAAGATAGAATTGAAAGGGTAGAAAATGTCAAAAATGTTGAGCAATATATAAATAGAGTTGACGAAATGATAAAAAGAAAATATGAGGAGGTAGAGAAAAATGCTAAGTAAAGGTCCAAGAGGAACAAAAGATATATTACCAAAGGAAGTATATAAATGGAACTATGTTGAAAACAAGTTCAGAGAAATATGTGCATTATATGGATATGAAGAAATGAGAACACCTATATTTGAACATACAGAAGTTTTCACAAGAAGTGTTGGAGATACAACAGATATAGTTCAAAAAGAAATGTATACATTTACTGATAAAGGTGACAGACAATTAAGTCTTAAACCAGAAGGAACAGCTGGAACTATAAGGTCATTTATAGAAAATAAATTATATGCTGATACACAACCAACAAAATTATTTTACATAACTCCATGCTTTAGATATGAAAGACCACAAGCAGGAAGACAAAGACAATTCCACCAATTTGGGATAGAAGCTTTAGGTAGTGATGAGCCATCAATAGATGCAGAAGTTATATCTTTAGCCGTTCAATTTTTCAATGAAGTTGGATTAAAAGATTTATCAGTAAATATAAACTCAGTAGGATGCCCTCACTGTAGAGAAGAATATAACAAAAACTTAAAAGCATACTTAGATGCAAAATCTGATGTGCTTTGCGAAACTTGTTTAGAAAGAAAAGACAAAAATCCAATGAGAGTTATAGATTGTAAAAATCCTACATGCAAAGAAAATTTACAAGATATACCTTTCATGATAGAACACTTATGTGATGATTGTAAAAATCACTTTGATAAATTACAAGAATACTTAAGAGAAATGGATATAAAATTTGTAGTTGATAAAACTATAGTTAGAGGTCTTGACTACTACAGAAAAACTGCTTTTGAAATAATATCAAATGATATAGGTTCACAAAGTACAGTTTGTGGTGGAGGAAGATATGATGGTCTTGTTGAACAACTTGGAGGACCAAAAGGAATAAGTGGTATAGGATTTGGTTTAGGAGCAGAAAGATTATTATTAACTTTAGAAAATAATAATATAGAAATAGAAAATCCTAAAGCTACAGATATATACATAGCAACAATAGGAGACAAAGCTAAAACTAAAAGCTTTGGTTTAGTAAAATCTCTAAGAGATAATCATATAAGTGCTGATATAGATCACTTAGGAAAAAGCTTAAAAGCTCAATTTAAATATTCAGATAAAATAAATGCTAAATACACAATAGTTATAGGTGATGATGAATTAGATAAAGACTTAGCCACACTTAAAAACATGGCTACATCAGAACAAACTACTGTAAAACTTAGTGAATTAGTAAACGAATTAAAAAATAGATTATAATTAAAATTGATATAAAACAAGGTGAAAAGATTAACTTATTATTTGAGTTTAATCTTTCACCTTGTAGTGCGTAAATGACAAAGGAGGAAATATGGATAATTTAAAAGGATTAAAAAGAACACACTACTGTGGCGATTTAAGAATTGCCAATGTTGGTGAAGAAGTTGTTCTTAATGGATGGGTACAAAAGAAAAGAAACTTAGGTGGATTAGTATTCGTTGATTTAAGAGATATAAAAGGAATAACTCAAATATTATTTGATACAAATGTAAGTGAAGAAGCTTTCAACAAAGCTGAAAAATTAGGTTCAGAATATGTTGTTGCAGTTAAAGGTATAGTTAGAGAAAGACAATCTAAAAACCCTAATATGCCAACTGGAGATATAGAAATAGAAGCAACTGAACTTAGAGTTTTAAGTAAATCAGAAACTCCACCAATATATATAAAAGATAATGATAATGTTTCTGAAGATTTAAGATTAAAATATAGATTCTTAGATTTAAGAAAACCATCTATGCAAAATAATTTAGTGCTTAGAAGTAAAGTTGCTAATATAGTAAGAAATTACTTATCAGGAAATAACTTTGTAGAAATAGAAACTCCATTCTTAATAAAGCCATCTCCAGAAGGAGCAAGGGATTATTTAGTACCAAGTAGAGTTAACCCAGGTAAATTCTATGCATTACCACAATCACCACAATTATTTAAACAATTATTAATGGTAAGTGGAATGGACAGGTACTTCCAAATAGTAAAATGTTTCAGAGATGAAGATTTAAGAGCGGATCGTCAACCAGAATTTACTCAAGTCGATGTTGAAATGTCATTTATGACAACAGATGAAATCATCGAAGTTGGTGAAAATATGGTAGCTAAAGTCATTAAAGATGTAAAAGGTGTTGATGTTAAGTTACCACTTCCACGTATGACTTGGCATGAAGCGATGGAAACTTATGGTATTGATAAACCAGATATCCGTTTTGATATGAAACTTGTTAATTTAAATGAAGTTGTTAAAGATGTTGATTTTATGGTATTTAAATCAGCTTTAGAAAATAATGGATATGTTAAAGGTATCAATGTTAAAAATCATGCAAGTGATTATTCAAGAAAGAAAATTGATCAATTAACTGAACTTGCAAAAACATATAAAGCAAAAGGTATTGCTTGGTTAAAAGTAAATAATGGTGTAGGTGAAGGGCCAATTGCTAAATTCTTTAGCGAAGAACAAATGCAAAGATTAATTGAAGCAATGAATGGTGAAGATAACGACTTATTATTATTTGTATCGGATACAAAATATATGGTTGTTTGTGATGCTTTAGCTGCTTTACGTAATCATTTAGGAAAAGAATTGAATTTATATGATTCAAAAGAATTAGGATTATTATGGGTTGT
>ERZ827363.190-NODE-190-length-65511-cov-10.274887_pt1 | contig 65511 bp, 65 predicted proteins | sample MGYA00519776_ERZ827363 | MGnify/ENA primary metagenome ERZ827363 (study PRJEB31778, sample SAMEA3449288) | human gut metagenome | biome: human gut; feature: human-associated habitat; material: faeces | place: United Kingdom | collected 2010/2012 ... | reverse complement strand
TGTCTTACTAATTGCCCCAAATGATATTATAAACTTAAACTCAGTCATATCTACTTCAAAAAGTTTAGCTGTAAATAATGATAACCCTTGTGAAAGTAATACTCCAAGTAATAGTCCTGTTGCTAAAGATAAAATTCCAACTATTAAAGTTTCACCTAATAATATTTTTGATATCTTACTCTTTTTCATTCCAAGAGTCATATAAATTCCAAGTTCTTTTTTTCTTTTCTTTATTAAGAAATTATTTGCATATAGAATTAAACCACCTAAAATAAATGATACAAATACAGAAACATATGATATTAATGTTGTTACAAGTGACATATATTCTGCCTGATTTTTATTCATATCTAATAGTGCTTTTTGAGATTCTATTGAATTAAAACTATAAAATATACAAACTGCAAAAGCTATAGTTAAAAAGTATATTGTATAATCTTTAAAGCTCTTTTTTACGTTATTTATTGCTATTTTAGAATACATTTTCTACATCCCCTCCAAGCAATGTTACTACTTCAATTATTCTATTAAAAAATTCTCTTCTTGTATCATTACCTCTTACTAATTCATTAAAAACTTTACCATCCTTAATAAATAAAATTCTATGAGCATAACTTGCAGTAAAAGCATCATGAGTAACCATTAAAATTGTTGCTTGTAAATCTTTATTTAATTTTTCAAAAGAATCTAAAAATATATTTTGTTAAAAACCCTTTCAAAGCTCCATAATAAAGTAAAATACTATTTATTCTTAATTAAAAAATCTTAAAATAAAAAAGTAATACAAAAGAAGAAAAGAGGTTTTTTATGAAAAATAAGTCTTTTAGTACATTTATCTTAACTATTTTATTAATAGTATGTACGTCACTAGGCTCTGTATCAAATGGATTAAGTAATATGCCAAATATAATAGCAGAGTCTGCAATTGTTATGGACATGGATACAGGAGAAGTTATTGCATCAAAAAATGCAAAAGTACAAAGACCTGTGGCAAGTACCATAAAATTATTGACATCTTTAATTTTTGCAGAAAATATTTCTAGAGGAGATATGATTTCTTTTACAGAAGAATCACTTAAAACTACTCAAACAGCTTTAAACAATTTAAAAAGAATTAATGTGGGAGATAGAATTTCTAGTGATGATCTTATGAAGGCAGTTATGATTTATTCGGCCAATGATGCGGCATATTTAATGTCAAATGCAGTATATGGAAATTATAAAAATTTTGTTAATTTAATGAATGAAAAAGTAAAATTGCTGGGATTAGAAGATACTCATGTGGTAAATCCCTGTGGTTTAGAAAGTAATGCAGTAGATCCTTATAATAAAGAAATTAATATATCTACAGCTTATGATATAGCAGTAATAGCAAAGGAAGCTTATAAAAATTCTTGGATTAGAGAAACTATATCAAATGAAAATTCAAATGTAACTATAAATATAGAAGGTGAAAATGTTCCACTTAAGATAAGAAATAAAATACTTGGTCAGTATGGAAATGTGGGTGGAAAAACAGGTAATGAAGTTCAAGCAGGTCATTGTTTTGTGGGATTTTTCCAAAGAGATAATAGAAATTTAGTTACTGTTGCTCTTAACTCTCAATATGGTTTAGATGGAACTAATGTTTTTAATGATACAAAAGCTATAGCTGATTATGGGTATTCAGCTAAAAAAGAAATATTTAAAAAAGTAGGAGATGAAATAGCAACTATTAAACTGCAATATAGAAAATATGGTGTTTTTGGTCCTAAGAAATACATAACTGTTCCAGTTATAGCATTAGAAGATATAACTTATTATAAAAATGATATAAATGATGGTCATGAAAAAATAGAATATAACAATGAAAATAAAAGTGCTTGGAAGTTATCAGGTAAAAATATTGAATTGAATTTCACATTGCCTGATTATTCTTCAAAAGTAAAAGGAAAGGTAAGTTTAAATAAATTTAAATTGCTTAAAATTTATATGTCATCATCTTTTATGTTTATAATAAAAGTTTTAGTAGTACTTCTTGTGATAGCTTATTTCATTAGGCTTAGAAATTTAAAAAGAAAAAGAGCTAGAAAAAATACTAGAAAAAATAAAAGAAGAAGATAAACTTTACGAAAAATAAAGGTTTACTATAAATTTAAAGTCATTGAGTCAAATCAATGACTTTATTTATGTTAAAAATATAATAAAAATTGGTATAATATACATATACGAAAAAAGGAGGAATACTATGATCTCAAAAGAAATAGCAACTAAAGTACTTGAACAATGTTTAGTAACAGGTGGAGATTTTGCAGAAATATTTGAAGAAGATTGCATAAATAACAATCTAATGCTTATAGATAGTAAAATAGAAAACGTACTAGGTGGAAGGACTTATGGAATAGGTATAAGAATTTTTAAAGGATTTAATAGCGTATATGCCTATACAAATGACAATTCTTTAGAATCAATGTTAGATACTGCTTACAAAGCAGCACTAGCTTTAGGACGTGTAGGAGAAGAAAAAATGATAGTTTTAAATAACTGTAAAAGAACTACGGACATAAATCTTATAAAATTATATCCAAATAGTGTAGATTATCAACATAAAATAAATATAATGAAAAAAGCTTTCAAAAGTGCAAAAGATTACAATAGTGAAATATCACAAGTAAGTGTAAATTATTTAGATAAAGAACAAAATGTATTAGTTGCCAACACAGAAGGTCTTTATACAGAAGATAAGAGAGTTAGAACTAGACTTTCCATAACTTCAGTTGCATCAAGGGGAAATGAAAATCAAACAGGACATGAAGGACCAGGAGCTTGTAAGGGATTTGAATTATTTGAAGATATAGACCCAGAATATTATGGAAGAGAGGCTTCAAGGGTAGCTTATACAATGCTTAATGCAAAGAATTGTCCAGCAGGTCAAATGACTGTTGCTATAGATAATGGATTTGGTGGAGTTATATTCCACGAGGCTTGTGGTCACTCTCTAGAAGCCACAGCAGTAGCTAAAGGAAATTCAGTATTTACAGATAAAATAGGAGAACAAATTGCCTCAAGTAAAGTTACTGCCATAGATGATGGAACATTACCAAATCACTGGGGTTCATCAAATATAGATGATGAGGGAATTCCTACTCAAAGAAATGTTTTAATAAAAGATGGTATATTAAAATCATATATGGTAGATAAATTAAATGGAAGAAGAATGAAAACAGATCCTACTGGAAGTTCTCGTAGACAAAGTTATAAATTTGCCCCAACTTCTAGAATGACAAATACATTTATAGCACCAGGAAATGACAAAGTGGAAGATATAATAAAATCAATAGATGATGGTCTTTATGCTAAAAAAATGGGTGGTGGTTCTGTAAACCCTGTAACTGGTGAATTTAACTTTGCCGTAGCAGAAGGATATCTTGTAAAAAACGGAGAAATAAAAGAAGCTGTAAGGGGTGCCAGTCTTATAGGAAAAGGTAGCGAAGTTCTTATGAATATAGATATGGTTGGAGATAATTTAGCTCAAGCTCAAGGAATGTGTGGTTCTGTATCTGGCTCTATTCCAACAAATGTAGGTCAGCCTATGATAAGAGTTAAAGAAATAACAGTTGGTGGAAGGAGTGAAGAATAGATGAATTTTCTAGATTTTAAAAATTTATTATTTGAAAAAGCTAAAATTGCTGGTTTTAATGAATGTGAAATTTATTTTAGTGATGGAGAAAGTATAAGCATAAGTGTTTATGAAGGAGAAGTTGAAAAATACAATTTAGCAAAATCATTTGGACTTTCTTTTAGAGGAAAGATAAATAATAAAATGGGTTATTCTTTTACTGAAATATTAGATGAAGCTGCCATTGATATGTTAATTAACAGTGCGAAAAATAGTGCTAATTTAATTGAAAATGATGATGAAACTTTTATATATGGTGGAGATAAAATTTATAATGAAGTGAAAACTTATTCAAAAGAATTAGAAAATATAGACCCATCAAAAATGATATATTTAGCACTAGATTTAGAAAAAGAAGCTAAAAATTACTGTGATAAAGTTGTCAATATAAATGGTTGTAAAATTTCTTATTCTTCATCAAATTATGGAATTTACAACACCAAAGGATTAGAGCTTACTAATAAAGATAATATTTTAACTTCTTATGTGGTGCCAGTAGTTGAAGATGAAAGTGGTAAAAATGACGGTGTAGGATATGTTGTTGCCTCTTCAATAGATGAAGTTGATACAAAGAAAATGGCGAAACAAGGTGTTGAAGAAGCGCTATCAAAACTTGGTGGAAAAAGTATAGCATCAGGTACCTACAACACAATTATATATAATGAAGCTATGGTACAATTATTAGAAACTTTTGCATCAACTTTCAGTGGAGATGCGGCTCAAAAAGGTCTATCTTTATTTAAAGGAAAAGAAGGAGAAATAGTAGCATCAAGTTTAGTTACCATAGTAGATGATCCATTAATGGAAGATGGTATAGCATCAGCTCCTTTTGATGATGAAGGTGTAGCAACTTACACAAAAAAGATTATTTATGAAGGAAAATTAAATACATTACTTCACAATTTAAAAACTGCTCACAAACAAGGTGTTAAATCTACAGGAAATGGATTTAAAGCATCATATGCATCACCAGTTAATGTAAGTGAAAGTAATTTATATCTTAGAGCAGGAGAAAAATCTTTTGAAGACTTAATGAAGGAAATTAATGAAGGTCTAATTATAACAGATTTAGCAGGACTTCATTCAGGCGCAAACACAGTAAGTGGTGATTTTTCTTTAGCAGCAAAAGGGTTTTATGTGAAAAATGGCGAAAAAACTTTCCCAGTGGAACAAATAACAGTGGCAGGAAATTATTTTGATTTACTAAAAAATATAATAGCCATAGGAAATGATTTAAAATTCCCTCTTAGCAATGTGGGCTCACCATCAGTAATAGCAAAAGGCCTTTCCATAGCAGGAAAATAATATGAAAATAGAGAGCTTAAAAGTGCTCTCTATTTTTAGTAAATCTCATCTTCTTCAATCTCAATTAAACCTTTTGAAGCTAAAAACTCCTCTTGTAAATCCAATATCATAGCAATTTCATCTTTAGAAATATTTGTAGCACATCTACCATATATAAATTCAATCATCTCATATATAGAAATAGTTTCTTCCATAACATCCTCCTAAAATTTAAATATGTATAATATAATACAATAAAATTTATTAAAATAGAAGTGTGCAAAATTGTTATAGAAGCATGTAAATACTACAAAAAATAAGAAAATTATGGTAAAATATGTTGTGCAAGAATAAAAAAGGGGGGGAGAGAAAATGTCGGATATATATAATGATAAATATAGTTATATAATAATATTAAATTATTTAGAAGAAATAATTTTCTGTAATAAAAATTTTTTGAATAGACTAAATTATAATTCTGGGGAAATATTAAATTCAAATATAAAAAAAATAATAATAAGTGAAAAAAATATAATAAATCAACTTGATAAGGAAAATAAGACTTTTCATTTTTTGTCGAAAAACAATGAATTAATTAAGGTGAATTTTAATATAAGTGTGGAAGAATTTAATAATAATGAATGTATTTTTCTAATTGGAAAAGAAATTACTAATGAAAAAAGTGATAATTTATTTTTAGAAAAAAGTATATATGAATTATTATATAAAAATTGTAGTAAAACTGTACGAGAAAACTACTTAACAGAGATTAAGGAAATAAGTTTTAATATAAATAAGATTTTGACAGATGTGGGACAAAAGATGCTTAATTATACCCAAGCAGATGGTATTTCTATATTTTTATATGATAATAAAAAAGAAGGTTTAAAACCTATTTTAAAATTAAAAAATTCTAGTATGTATTTAGAAAATATAGATTTTATTCCATTAAAAAAATATGAATTAGATTCTCAAAAATATAAAGATTATTTTAATAACATATATTTAAAAAATACAGCACCTAATTTTTCAATGATTGACTATAATGATAATAATGAAGTAAAGTATATAGGCTCTTATACAATAGAATTGAATAAAGAATTATTTGGGTTAGTGGGATTGAGTTTTAAAAATAATACTAGACCTAAAATAAATAATAATGAATATATGAAATATAATTGTAATAGAATAGCTATGCTTATTAAAAATATTATTTTATCAAATCAAGTATATATTGAAAATAAAAAACGTAAGTATACAGAAAGGGAATTGGAAAATTATTTAGCTGTTTCTGTTGATTTAGTTGCCATAGTTGGTAAAGATGGATATTTCAAAAAAATAAGTCCAAACTGGAAAAATGTTTTAGGTTGGAGTGAAGAAGAACTATTATCTATGCCTATTGTAGATATTGTTCATATAGAAGAATTGGAAAGTTTTAAAGGTAGAAAAAAACACGAAGAAATAGACCAGCAAATCACTAGACACAATATAAGATTTAAACATAAAGATGGACATTATGTTCATCTAGAGTGGAATAGTATGTATACAAAAGAAGAAGAAATTTATATAACTACATCGAGAGATATTACTAAAACAATAGAAATAGAAAATGAAAAAAAATTACTAGAAAAAGCAATGGACGCAGAAATTGCAAAAAATGAATTTTTCTCTAATATATCTCATGAATTTAGAACACCAATAAATATAATTTTAGGTACTATGCAAGTTGTTAATAAAAAAATTGAAAAAAATAATTTGGAAATGGATAGCTTAAAAAAATATGGTAAATATATTAAACAAAATTCTTATAGACTATTAAGACTTGCGAATAATTTAATTGATATTAGTAAAATGGATATAGGAGCATATGAACTTAGATGTTCTAATCAAAATATTGTCAATATTATTGAAGAGATAACTTTATCTGTGGCAGATTACACAAAAAATAATAAAATAAATCTTATATTTGATACAAGCGATGAAGAAATAATTACTTATTGTGATGCAGATAAAATAGAAAGAATTATGTTAAATCTTTTATCAAATGCTATAAAATATACACCACAAAATGGATTTATAACTGTTGATATTACTCGTGATGAAAGTAATATAAGAGTTTCTGTAAAAGATAGTGGTATGGGAATTCCAAAAAATAAAATAGACAACATATTTGATAGATTTAGTCAAGTAGATGAGTTCTTTAATAGAAAGTATGAAGGTAGTGGTATAGGTTTATCTTTAGTGAAAAATCTAGTAGAAATGCATGGTGGTTATATAAAAGTAAATAGTGAAATAAATAAAGGATCTGAGTTTATATTCGCCATACCTATAAAATTAGGAAAAGAAAAAGAATGCAATAACTGTGAAATAGATAGAAAATATAAACATGTGGAGAGATGTGATATAGAATTTTCGGATATATACAATTAATATTTATGCTACAATAACTGTATAAAATATACAATTATAAGGGGAAATAAATATGAAAAAAACATTATATCTTATGCGCCATGGGCAAACATTGTTTAATTTAAGAAGAAAGATGCAAGGTCATTGTGATTCACCACTGACACCGCTTGGGGTAAAACAAGCTGAAATAGCAGGAAAATATTTTGAAAATATTAATATAGATCATGCTTATAGTTCTACTTTAGAGAGATGTTGTGATACTTTAGAAATAGTAACTGGTGGTAAAATACCTTATGAAAGATTAAAAGGTTTAAAAGAAATGAATTTTGGTGTATTTGAAGGGGAAAGTGAAGACTTAAAACCAATGCATAAAGAAGATTATGAAGATTTCTTTTTTCCTTATGGTGGGGAAAAATTATCTCAAGTAAGTGAAAGAATGTTAAAAACTTGCATAGAAATTATGGAAAGAGAAAATCATAATGAAGTATTAGCTCTTTCTCATGGTGTAGCATGTAGATGCTTTTTATCAAATTTTGAAGATGTAGATGAAGTTTTAAAAGAGGGGATACCTAACTGCATTATTTTTAAATATGAATATGAAGATAAACAATTTAAATTAATAGATATTATACGTCACGATTTTAGTCAAATAGAAGAAGTTTTAGCATAATAAAAAGTTGTAGATAAATAAAATTATCTACAACTTTTTTTACGATCAAATTTATATTTTACAAATACCCCTAAAAATAAATTATTATGATGCTTGTCTTAACTTAGCTGATGATTTCTTAGTTAAATATTTTTTAATACGCATAACAGCGTAAGTTATAAATACAATAGAATATACAGCTACATTGATTATGTAAGTAGTATTTTTACTAAGAGCTACTGGAACCATGATTAACATAACATGAACATATATAAGAGCATAGAATAAATAAGCGGTTCTTTGTAAACTTTTCCAAGTTTTTGCTTTCATTTTTTTTCTAATCATTGGAAAAGAAGTTATAAATAAAGGAATCATTATGGCAATAAGTATTATACTCACACCAGCAGCAGCTTTCATATTAGATGACATTGTCTCAGGTGCAGTAAATAAATTAACAAAGTGATTTCTACCAAAGCTTATATTATGAGCTAAAGTAAGAATACTTGCAATAATTGATAATTCTCCTCTTATAGGCATTAAAAATTTTATAAATTTACTACCATTTTTAAAAGCACCAGTATACATAACTATAACAAAAATTGATGTTGCAAAAGTACTTTTTATTAATATTGGCAATATAGTAGTAGTAAACCAAGGTGGAAGAGTCCAAATTATACCACTAAAAGACCCTGCTACTAAGGCAATTGATAATAAAGTTGTTAATAAATAACAAAGTGTAGCGTGTTTTTTTATAAAATCACGACCGATAACTACTAAGATAATTGCAGCTATTATTGATATTAAGAAATTCATATTTACCTCCAAAGTATTATTAATTTATGATTGTTTATTAATGAAAGTATAATATAAATATCAATCTCAATCAATACTTATTATCAATTAATAATTAATATTGATAAAAAGTTAAATATAATTATAAATTAGATGAAGGAAATTTTTATTGAAAAATGATATAAAATAAAGTAAGATTACCAATAAAAATATTATTTGTCAGGGAAATTAGGAGGAGTAAAATGAAAATTAGACTTGCAACAGAAAATGATAATATAGACTTATTGAAAATATATGAGCAATATATTGAAACACCTATAACGTTTGAATATAAACTTCCAACAGAAGAGGAATTTAAAGCTAGAATTAAAAATATAACTAAAGAGTATCCATATATAGTCTGTGAAGAAGATAATAAAATTGTGGGATATGCTTATGCTAATAAATTTAAAGATAGAGAGGCTTATAGTTGGGATGCAGAACTATCAATTTATATAGATAAATATTATACTTCAAAGGGAATTGGTAAGAAATTTTATAAAATTTTAATAGAAATATTAAAATTACAAGGAATAAAAAATATATATGGTTGCGTGACTATACCAAATGAAAAAAGTGAAAAACTTCATAAATCTTTAGGTTTTAAAATGTCGGGAGTGTTTGCTAATACGGGTTATAAATGTGGCAATTGGCAAGATGTAGCATACTTTGAAAAAATAGTCGGTGAACATGACATAAATCCAACACAATTTATAGTAATTGATAAAATAGAAAAAGAAAAACTTACTAAAATAATTGAAAAATATATAAATGAAAATTAAAATTACAAAAAGACCCATATAAGATAATTATCAAGGTTATTGATAAAAATTTATATTAGGTCTTTTTATTTATATACTTTTATCTATTTCTATTAAAACTTCCATGGTACCACCGCATACCATTCCTAGAGATTCAGCAACTTCCCCAGTCATATCCACATGCTCAATAGAGTATGCACCACCATCAAGCATCATTTCTCTAGCTTTAGTTAAAACTTCTGACTCACTACATCCACCACCAATACTTCCCATGGATCTACCATCAAGGTAAGTTATCATTTTAGCACCAGCTTTTCTAGGAACAGAACCTTTGGAAGATAATATGGTTAAAAGTGCCTTTGGCATATCATCGTTAGTAGCAATGCTATATATTAACTGTCTATCAAACTCAGTATAAGAGTGTTTTTTAACTTTATTATTTACCACATATCTATTTTTATATGATATAAGCTGTGCTACTATAGATATTGCAATTTCATCAGGGGTTATAGCACAAATATCAATTCCAATAGGTGTATTAACAGTATCTAGCAGTTCTTTTGAATAATTTTCTTCAATTAATTCTGCCATTAATCCCTTTACTCTACGTTTTGAACCAATCATACCAATATATTTTAGATTATGATTTATAACATTTTTTAAAACTAATTTATCGTGTCTATGTCCCCTTGTGATAATTACCACAAAATCATTTTTTCTAAAATTAATTTTATCAAAGGATTTGGCAAAATCTTCGCAAATAACTTCATGGGCATCTGGAAATCTTTCTGTATTGGCAAAGTAAGGTCTATCATCTATTACAGTTATGGAAAAACCAACTCGATTAGCAAATTCACATAAAGGCTTTGCAATATGTCCTCCACCAAATATTATTAATCTTGGTTTTGGAAAATAAGGTTCAATTAAAAGTAATTCATTATCATTTAGAGAAATAGTTAGAAGAGATTCTAAAGAAAGAGACTTATTAATATTTTCATAAATAAAATCATCTAAGGGCAAAATTTTATTGTCAATATCATCTTTAGTTAATAAAATCTTTTCTTTTAAATTATTATTTTTAGAATTTAGAAAAGTTAGTACTACACATTTATTTCCTTCATCTACTTTTTTTATTAAATTATTATATAAATCATTATACATTCCAATCTCCATCCCCTTTTTATTTTTAGTATATAATAAAATTATAATATATTGCAATAAAGAAAAGAAGGTGAGAAAAATGCATAGTAACAAGAAAAAAATAAATAGTAAAGTTGTTAAGATAATAATAGATATTTTCATAAAAAATAAAAATCTTACAGTTTTATTATTTATTGTAATAATCGGTACCATAATATTTAGTTTGGCCACACCACAAATATTAAAGTATATAATTGATGATTATTTAATAAAAAAGAGATGACGAAAAAACTGGAAAGAACACCTATAGAAAGTCTAGGCATGGAACTTCAAAATATTCAACAATCCATAGCTGGTATATAGAATTGGTGAATTTTTAAAAGAAAAAGAAGAAATTAAGAAAATATTACATTGACTTATGATAAAATAGTAAATAAGGATAATCTAGATATAGAATTTAATGATGTAACTTTTCATTATAAAGAGGGAGAAAATATTTTTGAAAATATTTCTTTAGTTATAAAATATAAAGAAAACATAACTTTTGCAGGAAGAACAGGTGTTGGTAAAAGCACTTTGTTTAAACTTATTTTAGGACTGATGGAACCAAATAGCGGAAGTATCACCTTAGGAGGAGTAAAAGTTATCAAAATACCTAATCATGAAAAACGTAAAATCTTTGGATATGTTCAACAGCTATGTTGCTAGATGAAATAATAGCAAATTTAGATTCAGAAACAGAGGAAAAAATAATTTCAGTTTTGAAAAATGCCTCTAGTGAAAGAACACTACTTTTCATATCCCATAGATTATCATCTATTTTAACATGTGACAAAGTAATTAAATTGGAAAATAAAATGATTTTGCAAGAAGGGGAAATTTAATATGAAAAAATGTATGGATGCAGAAAATATACATAGAAGAATGAAAAAAATAATAGGGCAATTAAATGCAATTGATAGAATGGTAGATGAAGATATACCTTGTGAAGATGTTATTATGCAAATTAATGCAGCAAAATCTGCCCTTCATAAAGTTGGACAAATAGTACTTGAAGGTCATCTACATCATTGTGTAAAAGAGGGAATAGAACATGGAGATGCTCAAAAGACTATAGAAGATTTTGCCAAAGCTATTGAATATTTTTCAAGAATGTAATTATAACTAAATAAGATTAAAAAGATAAGATTAATTGGCTTAAACTGATAATCTTATTTTTTTATGGAAAATTATTGAAAAATTATACCCCCCTAGGTATAATTAAAGTATACCTAGGGGGGTATAAAAGGAGGGGAAGTATATGAAAAATATACTAAAAAATAAAGTTAAACGAGATATTTTATTTTTAATAATATCAGGTATAGCGCTTATATTAAGTTTTGCAAATGTAAAATTATTTAATTTAGATTTGGCTTGGATTTCCATAATATTTTGTGGAATCCCAATTATAAAAGATGCCATAATAGGACTTGTAACAGAATTTGATATAAAAGCAGATGTACTTGTATCCATGGCTTTAATAGCATCTTTAATAATAGGAGAAACTTTTGCAGCAGGTGAAGTGGCCTTTATAATGCAAATAGGAGCATTCCTTGAAGAATTTACAGTTAGAAAATCTAGAAAAGGAATAGAAAAATTAGTGCACTTAACACCAACTTTAGCAAGAGTAATAATAAACAATGAAGAAAAAACTATAAATGCTAAAGATGTAAAAGTAAATGATATTTTAAGGGTTAATCCAGGAGAAACTATTCCTGTAGATGGAATAATCATAAAAGGTAAAACTTCCGTAGACAACTCTGTAATGAGTGGAGAATCAATACCCCTTGATTTAAGTGAAGGAGATAGTGTGTGTTCTGGAGCAGTAAATCAATTTGGTTCTTTTGAAATGAAAGCAACAAAAGTTGGAGAAGATAGTTCTATTCAAAGAATGGTAAAGCTTGTTCAAAGTGCAGATGCCAGCAAAGCTAAGATAGTTGGTATAGCAGATAAATGGGCAACATATATTGTAGTTGCAGCTTTTATAAGTGCATTATTAACATGGATAATTACAGGGGAAATTATTAGAGCAGTTACAATTCTTGTTGTATTTTGTCCTTGTGCTTTAGTTCTTGCCACACCAACTGCCATAGTTGCAGCCATAGGAAATGTCTCTAAGAACGGTATATTAGTAAAAGAAGGAGATGCCTTAGAGAGACTTTCATCTATAAGCAAAATTGCTTTTGATAAAACAGGTACATTAACTTATGGTAAACCAAAAGTAGAAGAAGTTGTAAGTTTAATAGATAATATAAAAAATGAAGAACTTTATGAAATGATAGCCTCATGTGAATTATATTCAGAACATCCCCTTGGAAAAGCCATAGTATCATCTTTTAAAGAAACATATAATAAAGAAATTAAAATACCTGAGGAATTTAAAATGATACCAGGTAGAGGAGTAATTGCTAAAGTAAATAATAAAAAAATATTAGCAGGAAACAAACATTTACTTTTAGATGAAAAAATTAAAAGAGAAGACATTAGATTTATAAGAGAAAAATTTAGAAATCAAGGAAAATCAATTATATATGTGGCCATAGATAATAAAATTGGTGGATATATAATACTTAGTGATACTTTAAGAGAAGAATCAATATCAATGATAGAAAGTATAAAAAATTTAGGTATAAGTCCTGTACTTTTAACTGGAGATAATAAATATGTGGCAAGTAGAGTAGCTAAGCAAGTGAAAATAGAAGAAGTAAAAGCCGAATGTTTTCCTCAAGATAAATTAAATTTAATAGATGAATATGAAAAAAATAATAAAATGGTATGTATGGTGGGAGATGGAATAAACGATGCTCCTGCACTTAAAAAATCTTTTGTGGGAATTGCCATGGGAAATGTGGGCAGTGATATAGCAGTAGATGCAGCAGATATAGTTTTAGTTAGAGATGATATAAATAATTTACCTCATTTATTAAAAATATCAAAACGAATGATGAAAACTATAAGAGTAAATTTAATTTTTTCTATGACACTTAATTTTTTAGCTGTAATTTTAGCCATGACAGATTTATTAGGTCCTGTGGTAGGAGCCCTTGTTCACAATGTGGGTTCAGTTATTGTAATTATAAATTCAGCTTTATTATTAAAATATAATAAAAGAAATGCCAGTAAAGAAATAGAAAGAAATACTTATTTAAATAAGAATAAAAAATTACTTCAATATTTTAATGAAGTATAAATTTAAAAAAGAGTATAAATTGATAAAAGTCAATTTATACTCTTTTTTGTGATGATCTTATATTTATAAATAGTCATTCACTGTCATATAATATGTCAAAGGATGATTATATATGGTTTTAAGTAAAGAAAAAAATTTCTATAAAGCAATTTTAAGTATAGTCATACCAATTACTTTTCAAAATTTAATTTCTGTATCTGTTAATATGGCAGATACCATAATGCTAGGAACTTTAGGAGAAATAGAGTTATCAGCATCATCCATAGGAGGTCAATTATTTTTCATACTTATGGTACTTCTAATGGGAATCGGCAGCGGTGCAAATGTTATGTGTGCTCAATATTTTGGAAAAGAAGATAAGATAAATATTAATAAAATATTGAGTTTAGCATATCTTCTTGCAATTTTATTATCTTTAAGCTGTTTAATCATTGCTTTATTTTTTCCTAAAATATTTATGATGATTTTTACAAGTGATAATAAAGTTATAGAAAAGGGCATAATTTATATGAGGATTTCTTCATTAAGTTATGTATTTTTTAGTATAACAATGATTAGTACTAGTGTTTTAAGATCAATAAAAAAAGTAAAAATACCAGCCCTTATTAATATGATATCTTTAATTATTAATGTCATTTTAAATTATATACTAATTCTTGGAAAATTTAATTTTACACCCATTGGTATAAAGGGGGCTGCCATAGCAACGGTGATAGCTAGAATTTGTGAATGTATACTTATAATTATCTATATAAGATTTTTTGAAAATAATATAAATTATAGAATAAGTTATATGCACAGTATTAGTGAAAAATTAAGAAGACAATATATTAAAGTTGCAACACCCATATTTTTAAATGAATTTTGTTGGACTATAGGTTCTACCATAATAACTTTAATTGTATCAAGGATGGGGATTAATGTGGTGGCAGCTAATAGCATAAATAACGTGGCATATCAGATTGCATTACTATTTATTCAAGGATTATCATCTGCTTCATCAGTAATAATAGGAAATACCATAGGCGAAGGTGATTATGAAAAAGTTAAATCCTATGCAAATACAATTATAATACTAAGTATGTTGTGTGGAATAATGTCATCTTCTTTTATATTATTGACGAAGGATATTATTGTGAATTTTTATAATGTAAGTGAAGAAACTAAACTTATAGCTAAAGATATAATGATTGCCACTTCTGTAGTAATCTTATTTAAATCCTTAAGTTCTAATTTATTATTTGGTATACTTAGAGGTGGAGGAGATAATAAATTTGTTTTTAAATACGAAATGATTACATTATGGTTTTTAGCCATACCTCTTGGTATTTTATCAGCTTTTTACTTAAATTTTAGTGTTCCCTTAATTTTTATAATGTTAAAGAGCGATGAAATACTAAAAGGTATTCTAGGGTACTTTAGAATAAAAAGAGGAAATTGGATAAATGATGTAACCATATGAAAAATTACCTATGCTTAAGCCACTTCGTGGGTGCTGAACTTCATGTCTTCAACAACTTCGTCCCTCGCTCAAATTCATAAGTTAAAAATAAAGAGTGCAATCAAATATAAGATTGCACTCTTTTTAAATTATTTATTTAATGAAGCTAAGTCTTTTGCTATGTTTGCAGCAACTTTAGCATTGTTGTAAACAAGTTCTATATTTGAAGCAAGAGATTTTCCTTCAGTTATAGTCTTAACCTTGTCTAATAAGAAAGGAGTAACATCTTTCCCACCAATGTGTTTTTCATCTGCTTCTTTTAAGGCAGATTCTATAGCGCTGTTTATTGTATCGTAATCCATTTCAAATTCAGTTGGTATTGGGTTAGCTATAACCATACCACCTTTTAAGTTTAAGTCCCATTTTGCCTTTAGGGCAGTTGCAACTTCCATAGAAGAGTCAACTCTATAATCAACATCAAATCCTGATTTTCTTGTGTAGAACGCAGGCATTTCATCAGTACCAAATCCTACAACAGGAACGCCGTGAGTTTCTAAGTATTCTAAAGTTAAACCTATATCTAATATTGATTTAGCTCCAGCACATATAACAGCCACATCAGTATTAGCTAATTCTTCTAAGTCAGCAGATATATCCATAGTAGTTTCAGCTCCTCTATGAACTCCACCAATTCCTCCTGTAGCAAATACTCTAACTCCTGCCAAATCAGCAAGTATCATAGTAGTAGCAACAGTAGTAGCTCCTGTTAATTTTTTAGATATTATGAAAGGTAAATCTCTTCTAGAAGCTTTAACAACATTCTTACTTGTTGCTAAGAATTCTATTTCTTCCTTAGTTAAACCTACCTTTAAAACACCATCTATAATAGCTATAGTTGCAGGAACTGCACCATTTTCTCTTATTATATTTTCAACATTGCTTGCCATTTCAACATTTTGTGGATAAGGCATACCATGAGATATTATTGTAGACTCTAATGCTACTACTGGTCTTCCTTCTTTTACTGCTGCTTCAACTTCTGGATGTACTTGTAAATATTTTTTTAACATTGTATTAACTCCTTTATTTTTTATATTATTTTATAAGTTAAATTCTTTTATTGTTTTGTTTATTAAATCAACACTAAAGTTTGGATTTATTGTGTTTTTATGAGATAGTGCCACAAGTGATGAACTTATAGCAAATTTAGCAGTTTCATTTAAATTGAAATCATTCATAAATCCATAAACTATTCCTGACATAAAAGCATCACCAGCTCCAGTGGCATTTATTATGTCTATTTTTACACCGGGTATATGAAACATTTCTTTATTATTTGCACAGTAAACTCCATCACTTCCCAAAGTTATAAATACATTTTTTATACCTTTATCTAAAAAATACTGTGCTGATTTTTTAACATCATCTAAGTTTTCTATTTTTATATTTGATAAAGTTTCTGATTCATATTTGTTTAATTTAATTGCTTCAAATCTACTTAAGATATTTTTAATCTTAAGACATTTTGCAGTGGAAACTGTATCTACAAATATTGGCACATGGCAGTAAGTTCTTGTTATAAAATCTATGGCCTCTGTAGATAAGTTAGTATCTATAACTATTGCCTTTGAATCATTTATGCTTTTGTATTTGGAATGAATAAATGATTCATTAAGTTTTTCAGTTATATCCATATGACTTATGGCAAGTTGCATATCTTTATCATTGTTTAAAATAGAAATATAAATTGATGTGGAGTATTCATCAGAGATGAAACAATCATTTACATCAATATTTAAATTTTTACATTCTGATAAAATAGTATTTCCATATAAATCATTTCCTACAGCAGAAATTAATTTAGTATTTATATTTAATCTACTTAAATTTTCTGCAATATTTCTTCCAACCCCTCCCATAGATATGTCAACTTTGCCAGGATTGGAATCATGCATTACTAGGGGATTGTTTGGAAATCCTTGAATATCCATATTAGATCCACCAATTACAGTAACATAATTTTCCTTTTTTAAAATATATCCTTTACCTAATAGTTCACCTTTTTTCATCAAATTAGTTATATGAACAGCAACAGAGGTTCTAGATATATTTAACATATCAGCAATTTCCTGTTGAGATATCATAGGATTGCTTTTTAAAATTTGTAAAATTTCTTTTTCTCTAAAAGTCATATAATCACCTGAAATTAATAATTGTTTATGTTGCTAAACATTTGTTGGATATATATTATCATTAATTAAACAAAAATACAATACAATGTATCTGTAAAAATAAAAAAATATATCATAAAAAATAAATAAGCATATATAGCGTATACTTTATATTAAAAATAAATGAATTAATTATGAAATACTTTAAACAAGCAATTATTTATTTTTTGATATATAATATAGATATATCAAGGATTATGAAAGGAGAGCAATTTATGGATAAAGAAATAATTTACAAAAGATCTAGAAAAGACATAGCAATATATTTAATACTTTCTATCATAGGGGATTTGGGAGCAATATATGCTATACAAGTAAATTCTCTAATAGTTGGACTAATTGGCCTTATAGCATTTGGTTGCTACACAATTTATTTAATTGTGAGATTAATATCACCGGATGTATTACTGCAAGTAAATAAAAAGGGAATAAAGACAAAATACACAAAGGGAGAGTACTTATCATGGAATGATATATCAGAAATATATATTGATAATGATGAATATAAAGATAGACCTGTTGATGTTATTGCTATAAAAATAAAAAAAGAGGATGAAAAAGGTAAAAGCATAAAATTTCCCAAAGTAAAATATAAAGTTAGAGGAGACTATAATGTAAACCTTCAGTATTCCAATGGAAACTTGGAAGTTGCTTATAATGAAATAAAAGAATTTTATAAAAACAATATAAAATAAACTTGGATAAAAATTTATCCAAGTTTTTCAAATTCTTTTATTAATTTTGCATACTCATATCCTTTGCTTGTTAAGAAATACTCAACTCTAGGGGGATATTCATAAAAATATTTTTTGATTATTAAATTATCTATTTCTAGTTCTTTTAAATTTTCACATAATGCACTTTGACTTATAGTAGGACTTAAATTTAGTAGATAAGTAAATTTTTTAGAGCCACTATATAAATTATAAATAATTAAAGATTTCCATTTATTATTAATAAAATTTAAGTTATTTAATTTTTCTTCTGTCATATTTGTATCATCCTTTTTAAATATTATTTACTACTAGTTTTATCTTTTATTTATAAATGATACAAACTTTAAAAAATTTTATAAAAAAAATACCAAGTTATTTAACTTGGCATTTTCTATTCAATATTTTTTATACATATCATTTGTAAAAAACTCCTATACAGCAATACTATCCACATCAACATAACTACGAAGAGATCTTACACATTCCCATCCTTTTATAGTTAAGAAATATTTTACTTGAGCAGGATAAGCATAATTTACTCTTTTGAATATTAAACCTATATCTTCAAGCTGCTGAAGTTTAAGATTCATAATAGAATAAGAAGCACCATTCATTAGTTTTTGAAGGTCAAATAAAGTTTTACCTCCACCTTGCAAATTACACATAGTGATAGTTTTGTATTCACATTTGATTGGATCAAAACCTATAACATTTTTCAAAGTAATCACCTTTCCTTTTTAAATATTCTTATTTTATTTAACTATATTATAAATAAACTTTATTTATTACTATAAGTTCATTATATACAAAAGTGATTAGAAAAGCTACTAATTTTCAGAAAATTTTGAAAAATAAAATGTTAACAAAGTTTAAAATCATTGTATATTGAACGCAAATTTTATTTTCAGTATTTATCCTTATTTTTATACTAAAAAAATAATTGACATTGTAAAAAGATGGAATTAAGATTATCATATATAATTATTTACAAAAATGTATCGTTTTTTGTTGTGAATTATCTGAATTTTTAAAATATAACGATAAATTGGGGGATTTTTATGAAAAGTGATAATGTGAGAAAAGGAATTCAGCAAGGACCACACCGTTCTTTGTTCAATGCATTAGGTCATACTAAAGAGGAAATGAATAAACCTTTAGTGGGGATAGTAAGTTCATATAATGAAATAGTACCAGGTCATATGAATCTGGATAAAATAGTAGATGCAGTAAAACTTGGTGTTGCCATGGCAGGGGGAACTCCTGTAGTATTTCCAGCCATAGCTGTATGTGATGGAATAGCCATGGGTCATGAAGGAATGAAATACTCTCTTGCAAGTAGGGAACTTATAGCAGATTCAACAGAAGTTATGGCACGTGCTCATCAATTTGATGCTCTAGTCATGGTGCCAAATTGCGATAAAAATGTACCAGGACTTTTAATGGCAGCGGCTAGAATAAATGTGCCAACAGTATTAGTAAGTGGAGGACCAATGCTTGCAGGACGTGTTAAGGGAGAAAAGAGAAGTTTATCTTCCATGTTTGAAGCCATAGGTTCTTATGCAGCAGGTACAATGACAGAAGAAGAAGTTGTAGAATTTGAAAATAAAGTGTGTCCAACATGTGGTTCATGTTCAGGAATGTACACAGCAAATTCCATGAACTGCTTAACTGAAGCCATAGGAATGGGACTTAAAGGAAATGGAACTATACCTGCCGTATATTCTGAAAGAATAAAATTGGCAAAACATGTAGGAATGAAAGTTATGGAACTTTATGAAAAAAACATAAGACCAAGAGATATATTAACTCAAAAAGCCTTTATGAATGCTTTAACAGTAGATATGGCCCTTGGATGTTCTACAAATTCCATGCTACATTTACCAGCCATAGCCCATGAAGCAGGGGTGAAATTAACTCTTGATTTAGCCAATGAAGTTAGCGAGAAAACTCCAAATCTTTGTCACTTAGCACCAGCAGGCTATACTTATATGGAAGATTTAAATGAAGCTGGAGGAGTATATGCAGTTATGAATGAACTCAGCAAAAAAGGCTTATTATATACTGACTTAATAACTGCAACAGGAAAAACTGTAAAAGAAAATATAGCAAATTGTGAAAATAAAGACATCAATACTATAAGACCAATAGATAATCCATATAGTGAAACTGGGGGATTGGCAGCACTTAAAGGAAATCTAGCACCAAATGGAAGTATAGTAAAAAGATCAGCAGTTTGTGATAAAATGTTAGTACATAGTGGACCAGCAAGAGTATTTGATTGTGAAGAAGATGCCATAACTGCTATAAAAGGTGGAAAAATAGTTCCAGGTGATGTGGTTGTCATAAGGTATGAAGGACCAAAGGGAGGTCCTGGTATGAGGGAAATGTTAAATCCAACTTCAGCCATAGCGGGAATGGGACTTGGAGAAAGTGTTGCTCTTATAACAGATGGACGTTTTTCGGGAGCATCTAGAGGAGCATCTATAGGACATGTTTCTCCTGAAGCTGCTGTGGGAGGACCTATAGCTTTAGTTGAAGAAGGAGATATAATAAATATAAATATAAATGAAAAAACTTTAAATCTTCAAGTATCACAAGAAGAAATGGAAGAAAGAAGAAAAAAATGGTCACCAAAAGATCCGAAAATAGCTACAGGATATCTTAAAAGATATAGCAAAATGGTTACATCAGGAGATAGAGGTGCAATTTTAGAATTTTAAAAATACATATAAATTAATAAAGAAATTATTTTTAAATAAAAATGAAATTTACTTCAAAATAATTTCTTTTTTTGTACAAAAAATATATCAGGAAAATGTTTTTTGTGTATTTTTGCTGTGTAATTTGCAATTTAATATCGAAAAAATGCAAAATTATATTGAATTTAAATAAATATTGTCATATAATTAGGATAAATGAATGAAAAAGATTTTTTCCTTCATTTTCACAAAATATATGATAAAAAAATTCAAATATAAAATAGTCAGGAGGAATATTAAATGGAGTTATTAAACAACTTAGTATCAAACGTAAACGAACTTTTATGGTCTAAACTATTAATAGTAATGTTAATAGTACTTGGACTTTACTTTACTTTTAGGACTAATTTTGTACAGTTTAGATTTTTTAAAGAAATGTTTAGACTTTTAGGAGATGGGGCAAAGGGAGATAAAAAGGACGGATCAGTTTCGTCATTCCAAGCATTTTGTATATCTACAGCATCACGTGTAGGAACAGGAAATATAGCAGGGATTGCTATGGCAGTTGTTGCAGGAGGACCAGGATCAGTATTTTGGATGTGGATTATTGCCCTTATTGGCTCAGCATCAAGTTTTGTTGAATCCACATTAGCTCAAATATTTAAAGTAAAAGATAATGAAGGATTTAGAGGAGGACCTGCATATTATATGGAACAAGGTCTAAAAAGTAGAACAATGGGTATGGTGTTCTCAGTACTTATAACAGTATGTTTTGGATTTATATTTAATGCAGTTCAATCAAATACAATAACTGTGGCATTTAACAATGCTTTCGGTGTAAATAAATTAGCAGTAGGTATAGTATTATCTGTTTTAACAGGAATTATAATATTTGGTGGAGTACATAGAATTGCAAAGGTATCTGAAATAATAGTACCAATATTTGCAGTATTATACATATTAGTTGCTTTATTTGTTGTTGCAATAAATATAGGTGAAATACCAAATGTGATAAAAACTATATGTGAAAATGCCTTTGGAGTTAGAGAAATGGCTGTAGGTTCATTTGGAGGTATGGTATTAGTTGGTATAAAAAGAGGATTATTCTCAAATGAAGCAGGTATGGGTTCAGCTCCAAATGCTGCTGCTAGTGCAGATGTAACTCACCCAGTTAAACAAGGTTTAATCCAAACTTTAGGTGTATTTACAGATACAATAGTAATATGTTCATGTACAGCATTTATAATATTATTATATTCAGATTATGCAAGTGCTGGTCTTGAAGGTATAGAATTAACACAAGCAGCTCTTTCATCTCAAATAGGGCCAATAGGTAATATTTTTATAGCAGTATGTATATTATTATTTGCTTTTAGTTCTATAGTTGGAAACTACTACTATGGAGAGTCAAATATAGAATTTATGAGTGGAAATAAAGTTATTTTAAATATATTTAGAGTAATAGTTGTTTGTATGGTGCTATTTGGTTCAGTGGCAAAAGTTCAATTAGTTTGGGACTTAGCTGATGTATTTATGGGAATAATGGCAGTGATTAACTTAGTTGCCATAGCTCTACTTGGAAAATATGCATTTATAGCTTTAAAAGATTACTCGGATCAAAAGAAAGCTGGTATAAAAGATCCTATATTTGATGCATCAAATATAGAAGGATTAGAAAATGTTCAATGTTGGACAAATAATGAAGAAGAAGAAAAAGCAATTTAAATAAAATAAAGGATATACTCATTGGAGTATATCCTTTATTTTTATATTAATAATAATTAACTTGCTTTTTTAACTCTACGGAATTGATTTCTTATAGTATTTATACCTTCAATCATAAGAACTACGGCAAGTATTATGAGAAGTACGGCTAAGATTGTACGTATGTAGCACCATCCAAGACCAGCACCACCTGCAGCAATTGCAATTACGTTACTTCTTACAGTTAAAACTAAAGATGTAACAGTTGCTATTAACATAAATATCATAGGGAAGAATAACATTTTATTATTTTTACCTATATTACCAAGCCAAGCTGCAACAGCTAATAATCCAAGGGCTGCAAGTAATTGGTTAGCTGCACCAAATAATGCCCAGATATTTGAGTATCCAGTAAGCCCTAAAGATATACCTAAAACAACAGTTATGGCAGTTGCTAAGTAAGGATTAGTTAAAGTTTTTTTAAGTCCTGTAGCTTGATCTCTAGTTTCACCGGGTTCTAACCAGAATTCTTGGAACATGTAACGAGCTAAACGAGTTGCAGTATCTAGTGAAGTTAAACAGAAAACAGAAACTGTTAAGACTAATAATGAATAAGCTATATTATAAGTATTAGAAAGTCCTGGTATTTTACTTAACATTCCAGCTATACCTGAAGCAAATACTACTGTAGGAGTTACAGTTGTTCCTGCTGCATAGTCTTTCCAAATGTATCCTACTGCACAAACAGATATAACAGCAAGTACACATTCTATTAACATTGAACCATAGGCTATAGGTCTTGCATCTTTTTCACTATCTAATTGTTTTGCAGTAGTACCAGAAGCAACTAAAGAGTGGAATCCAGATATTGCACCACATGCTATAGTAACAAATAAAGCAGGGAATAAATATCCAAGTGATGTTCCAGTTGGAGCTACTGTATCAACAAATCCAGTAAATGCTGGTATATCTAAAGAAGGATGAGATCCTATTATACCAACAACTGCAAGTATTATCATACCATATAATAAGAATGAACTTAAATAATCACGAGGTTGAAGTAATATCCAAACAGGAGTTACAGAAGCAACTAATATATATATACCAACTATAACCATCCAAGTTGTAGAACTTAAGTAAAGTGGATGCCAGTTTAGTCCTATTGCTATACAAGCAACTATGGCTGCAACACCTATTACTGTAGATACTCCAAGAGAAGCATTACGTCTATAAACGAAGAAACCAAAGGCAATTGCTATTAATATAAATAATAATGATATCATTGCTGTTGAAGCATTTGCGGCACTTGCTACAGTGTCAACTGCACCGCTTTCAGTAAATGTAGCCTTGAAAGTTTCAGCAACTATAGAAGCGAAGGCTGCTACTACTAATAATAATGTTAAATAAGAGAAAATTAAGAATAATTTCTTAGCACGAGCACCTATATTTTGTCCTATAACTTCACCTATAGATTGACCTTTATGACGAATAGATGCAAATAATGCACCAAAGTCATGAGTTGCACCAAAGAATATACCACCTATCAATACCCAAAGTAAAACAGGAACCCATCCAAATACTGCTGCTTGTATAGGACCATTTATAGGACCAGCACCAGCTATAGATGAAAAGTGGTGACCTAGAAGTACGGGAGCTTTTGCAGGACAATAATCAAGACCGTCTTCAAATTCATGGGAAGGTGTTACTTTCTTTTCATCGATTCCCCATTGATCAGCTAGCCATTTACCATAAGTAACGTAGCCGATGAATAATACTACAATACTAACAACTAATAAAACTACTGCGCTCATACGCTTACCCCCTTTAAAAATGATTATTAAATTTTTATAGTTATTTATATAAAATTTATAACTATCATTTTAAATAACTTATCTAAACATATTCTTTCTTTAATTTTTTAAAGCGAGAACTTTTCTTTTTAAATAAGTCTTTTAAAAATCTTGATGTCACTTTGCCGCTGGTATTTCCATAAATACTATTTTTGCCTATATCAATACAAGCTATATGGAAATCCATCCAGCCATGAAGAGAGAATTTAAAGTTTTTAGTAATTTTTGTTTTTTTGATAAGTTTTTCAGATTCTTCATCGCAAGAGTCGCATATGAAAATAGTTGTGATATAAGAATACATATGACCTGATTTTGGATTGATAAGTTTCATACCATTTTCATAGGCATAATCTTTACATTTATTAAAAAGATTGGCATCTAGATTATCTACTTTAAATATATATACATATTCATTGGCATCAGTTGCCCAAAGCTGTGCTTTTTGAGAAAGAACATACTTCTCATTATGAACATGAAATTCACATTTTGCAACAAGAGGAAGTGATTCATTTTCGCATTTTTCTATATCATAATAAACTTCGTAACTTCTTAATATTTTATCTAAAATAATGTCTTTTTCTGATAATAATAACATATCTTTTCCTCCTTAGAATTTTAAATGATTTGATAAAAAAATAGTAGTACAATTAATTAGAAAAAACAATAATAATTTCCAGAAAAATCCAAAATTTAAAGAAAGAAATTTACAAAAAGTGCCTAGGATTAAGTAATTTAAATAAAAAGAAGATTTAAAAAAATATATTAAAAAAAAGACCCATAAAGGTCCTTTTTAATATATTTTTTAAATTATTTTTATTAACTTGCATTTTCATTTATCATGCTGATTTTTACTGTTTCAATTCTATTGTCTTCAACTTTTACGACTTTTACTTTATAATTTTCAATATTTAAGACAATATTTTCTTCTTCAGTTGGGATTTTGTCAATTAATGATATTATATATCCATTTATAGTATCAAAATCATCACATTTCAAGTTAGTATTAAATATATTGTTAAAATCTATAATAGACATATTGCCCTTTATTTCAAAGGAGCCATTGCCTAAATTTACTATTTTATTATTATCTATGTCATACTCATCTTCAATGTCACCAACTATTTCTTCGATTATATCTTCCATAGTTACTATACCAGAAAAACCACCGTACTCATCAATTAAGATGGACATATGATTTTTACTTTGTTTTAGTAAAAGAAATAGCTCATCTATATTTTTAGTTTCAGGTATAAAGCAAGGAGAGTGGAGAATTTTTCTTAAATCTAAATTATTTAAATCTTTTTTTATTAAATAAGATGTCAAATCTTTCATATACAAAATACCTATTATATTATCTACAGAATTATCATAAACAGGTATTCTAGAATATTTGCAGTGAAGCAGTATATTTACTATATTGTCTTTATCATCATTTATATCTATTAAAACTGTATCTGTTCTAGAGGTCATAATTTCCTTCGATGTTTTATTGGAAAAATCAAAAACCTTATTCAACATTTCTTTTTCCATAAAGTTAATAGTACCATTTTTTTCTGATTGGGTAATTAGTAATTTTATTTCTTCTGTGGAAATATTGTTTTCATCTTCTACATCATCATTTTTAGTAATTTTTAAAACTAGTTTTGTGGATAGGGATAAAATTTTAATAAAAGGTTTTGAAATTATGGAGATAAAATAAATTGGTTTAACTGATAGTAGTGAAATTTTTTCACATTTTTTTAAAGCAATTCGTTTTGGAACAAGTTCTCCAAATATTAATGTAAAAAAAGATAAGATAATAGTTATTAAAATCATGGAGACTTCTTTGGCATAAGGTATGTTATAAGGTGAAATTAAAGAATAAAACCTTACTGATAGTGTGGTTGCAGCAGATGCACTGGAGAAAAATCCTGCCAAAGTAATTCCTATTTGTATGGTAGATAAAAAACCACTTGGATCATCTAATAATTTTCTCAAAAGAATTGCTTTTTTGTTTTTTTCTTCGCATAAACAATCAATTCTATGTTTATTTACTGATACAAAGGCCATTTCTGCAGCTGCAAAGAATCCATTTATAAGTGTTAGTACTACAATTAATAATAGTTGAGGAAATATGCTCCTCGAGAGGTCATCAAGACTACTCATAAAAACTCCTCCTAGAAATTTATTAATATATTATATAAATAATTATAGATATAATATATTAATTTTGTGTTAAATTATGAATAATTTTTAAAAAAATATAGTTATAATTAAAAAAACGAATCTAAAAACTTACTAAAGGCGAAAAAGAACTGATAAACAAAATAAAAATATTATATTAAAACTATCAAGATGAAGCTTATTTGTATGTACAACCCACCATCTCAAAACTTGTACCAGATTTTATATTAATAGGTGAAAATAGGGGAATTTCCATATTAGAAGTTAAGGATTGGTCACTTTCTTATATAAAAGATATTACAATGCAAAAGAGCACAGTTGGAATAAGCTTGGAAATATGCGAGGTCGTTCTTATTTTCTAAAAACATGTTATAGAACAGTCAAAGAAATTGCTCATATGGCTTTGAAATTTCTTCAACAAAATGAAAGTTTGCAAGAAGGAGTAAGCAGATTTTATAAAAGTGATGATGAAGATACTATTCAGCAAAGGGACTTGAAGGAAAAGTTGTAATATTAATGGATGTGTATTATTTTTATCCTAATTTAGACAAGAAAAAAGAAATAATGGATAGAAAGTTAGTTTATGTGGGCATGACTAGAGCCAGTGAAAAATTAATAATACATTCAAAGAACTTTAATAAAAATTCCTTTGCTAAGGAAATTAAAAACATATATGAATCTTATTTTGAATATGCATAAAAGACTTGCTAAAAGCAAGTCTTTTATTTTTGGGTATTTAAATTATCTTAAATTATCGATTAGTAATAAATAAGCACCAGCGCTTTTTAATAAATCATCGCCTTCAACTCTGGCAACTTTTATATTTTGTTTATTATAAACAAAACCATCTTTATCAACTCTACCTACAGGAGAGTAATTAGTAGGATGATTATATACAACACCATCACTATCAACTCTACCAACGGGAGAATTATTTATAGGATCATTGTGAATTATATTGTTAGTGTCAACTCTACCAACAGGACATTGATGATATATATGATTGTGAACAACACCATTTGAATCAACTCTTGCAACACCTAGAGAATTATAAGGGAAATTTACCATATTATTTACCATATTTATACACCAACCTTTAATTATAATTTAATAATTCATAATTCAAAAATTAGACACAATATAATAAAAACCTTCACAAAAAAGACAAGTATACAGAATACTTATTTTATTGCTTTTGTGGCAAAATATTTAAAGTTATCATGACAAGTGTTATTACTGTCTTCATAAAATCCATTAATATGAAAACCAGCCAAAGTTTGTCCTCCAATTAAGTCTTCTAAAGTTTGATTGTGTTTTGTAAAAGAGTTTATACTTGAAAATAAAAATTTTCCCCCAGATTTTAAAATTCTATGACATTCTTTAAAAATGGGAAGTATATCAGGAATGTATGCATCAGATAAAGGACAAAAAATCATATCGAAAAAATTATCCTTGAATATTTCCAAATTAGTCATATCACCTTCAACTGTGGAAATCATAAGGTTATTTTCTTTTGCAAATTTTTCATCTTCTTTTAATTGATTATGATTTGTATCATAAACTGTTACAATTGCACCACTGGCAGCTAATAGATGGATGTGTTTTTGACCACCAGAATATAAACATAGTATTTTATGGTTTTTTAAATTTTTTTCAAACCAATCATTTGGAACGTATTTTGTTGGTGTGAGCTTAATATTAAATACCCCACTTCTAGCATTAGTGAATTCTTCTTTTGTTAATAGTATATTTTCACATGCTAGATTATTTTGTTTTATTATATCGTTATTTATCATAATATACCTCCCTCAATATATATATAAATAAAATAGTATATATAAGTAAAATAAATCACACTAATTATACTGTGTAATTTAAAATGACACTTTAATTATAATTATAATACAAAATAAGTATACAATAAATAGTAAAATTATAATACACGAATGTTTTTGCAAATAAAATTAAAAAGTGTGTAAAAATATGGGCATTTACACACTTTTATTTATATAAATTATAAAATACATACTTAAAATAAAGTACGGCAAATTTCAAGTTTTATCTTAAATTAGTTATATTATGAGAAAGTTAATTTTATACTATTTGTCAAAGTTTGGAGTTTACTATCAATTCTCACCAATATCGTATCCCTCAGGTTGATAAAATACAGTTTTAAAAAGTTTGATAAGTTTCTACGATATTAAATAAGGAACAATTTATCGAGGAATTTTCATGTAAAAGTAAATTTTGTACTAAGTGTGGTAGAATGTACTCGATTAAATGGGCTGAAAAGCAAGCTGATAGTATGTTAAATGTAAAACATAGACATGCAGTTTTTACAATTCCGGAAGAATTAAGAAATTATTTCTATAAAAAGCGTGAGCTTTTAAAGGAACTGCAAGATGCAGCATACGGAGTTATATCACATTATTATAAAAAGAAGGTTAAAGGAAATCACGAAGTAGGATTAATTGCTGTAGTTCATACATTTGGATCAGATTTAAAATGGAATCCTCATATACATGCATTATTTACAGAAGGTGGAATAGATAAAAATAATAAATGGTTTAAAAAGTTATCACATATACCATATAAATATCTAAGAAAATCGTGGCAGAAATTAGTGTTAGATATAATAAAAACTAACTTTAAGGATAGAGAAACACAAAAACAAGAAGAAAAGTTTTAAAGAGAGATTGATAGAAACTTTTGGTGTAAATCCATTTATATGTACTAGTTGTGGTAATAAAATGATGTTATGGGAAATTTGGCATCGTAAATATGGTGTGATATATAATATATTTGATAAATCAAATTATAAAAATATTATTAATGAAATAGATCAATTTAAGCCAAGAAGAATAGTGGATACGAATGAAAGTGAACAAATATACTTATTTTAAAAAGGTTATTTTAAAAATATGGGTAACCTTATTTTGTTATGCTCAAAATAAGGTATAATATAAAAAATAGAACCTTTAGGATTATAATTTATGTTAAAAGAATTAGAAGAAATGAGTATTGGTCAAAAATTCTATAATTACCACTGCAAGTCATGTGGATTTGAAAAAGGATTGCCAGAATTTCTTATAGAAGAATTTAGAATGGATATGATATTTGGAGCGATAGCTCCGCTAGAAAGTAATCAGATGCCCGAACTAGTATGTCCTAATTGCAGATCAAAATTTGAATATAAAAAAACTGACGACCGTTAGGTGTCAGTTAAGGTGACCTATTTATAGGTCATTTTTTATGGAATTGTCTTTTTATTTTGAGACAGCCCATTTTTGAATTATACAGCTAATTCTTCATCATAGTCGTTATCTATTAAATCTTCGTCGTTTCCAGTTCTTACTTTTAATTCTAAGAAAGTAATTGTTAATATAATTGAAACTATAGCCACAACTCCAAGAAATACGAAGTGTTCACTTGCAACTGGACTACCAGATATACTTTCTCTGAATGCTTTAACAACATGAGTAAATGGAAGGTAATTTGTTATTTTTCCTACAAATTCACCTGATAATTCAACTGGATAAGTACCTGTTGCTCCAGATAATTGAACAATCATCAATACTAATCCTAAGAATCTACCAACAACTCCAAATACAACATTTAATAAGTAAAGCATACTTACAAATGTAACAGCTGATAGAGAGGCAATTAATAAAGTTTCTCCTAAGTTAACTGGATTAAATCCATTGAAGTAACTTAATGCACCAACCATTACTAATGAACCTATAATCATAACAGGATACATTATACTTGCTTTGCCTAACCAGAATCCAAATCCTGATTTTATTTGACCTTTTTGTTTAGATATTGGATAAACTGAGCAGAATGCCATAGCTCCAACCCAAAGACCAACAATCATTATGTACGCTGCCATAGCATGTCCATTATCAGGAACTGTACTTATTTGAGTTTCTTCACTGTCAACTGGAGCAGAGAACATATCAGAAGTTGAATCACTTACAAATTCAAGTTTATCTTTTAACTTATTAGCACCTTCAGATAATCCAGATTGTAATGTCTCAGTTCCTTCTGATGCAGTTTTTAAACCATCAGTTAATGTTACAGAACCAGTGTGTAGTTCGTTAACACCAGATGAAATTTTATTTGCACCACTTGAAAGAGAGCTCATACCAGATTTTAAAGCTGAATTATTAGCAACAAGTTTGTTAGCACCAGCATTTAATTTGTCAGCACCAGTACTTAAAGTGCTTAAACCATCTGAAAGAGTTTTAGTAGCTGATTTTAAAGTAGTAAACATTTCTTCATAAGATGAAAGATTTGAGTTTACTTGAGAAGCAACAGCTAAAGCACCTTTTTCAGCAGCTCCACCAGCTATTTGTCCTATAGTAGAAGAAACAGTTGGAGAAATTGAATTTGTTATAGAATCAGCTGTTATGTTTCCAGATACACCTTTTAGTGTATTAGATACTATACCAACAACTAAGCTTTGAGCTTGTTCTTTTGTATATCCAACTGATTGAAGTGCACCAACCATTTGAGCTATATTAGTATCTTTAAGTATTGCAGAAGAAACAGCACTAACTGTAGCATCAGCAGTTAAAGTAGAAGATACTTTATTGCTAACTGCACTACCTATACCTGATGATAATTTATCAGCATATGAAGATACACTTGAAGCTGCAGTATTTTTTATAGTGTTTTTTTGTTCTTTAGTTAATTCAACACTTGGGATACTAATTCCTTGAACTGAAGAATTTAATGTAGATGCACCAGCAGCTAACTTAGATGCACCAGCAGCTAATTCTTTAGATGCAGAACTTAAAGATTCAACACCAGATAAATACGTATCAAGTCCTTTAGATAAAGATGTAGTACCATCAGTGAATGTTAACATACTTTCAGATAAAGTATTTAATCCATCACTAATTTTAACTCCACCGTCTTCTAGCTTAATAAGTCCGTCTTTAAGTTCTAAACTTCCATCAGCAGCTTCATCAAGACTGTCACCCATAGATTCAAACTGTTCAAATACTGTTTGAGCATAAGTTTTAGTTACTGAGTTAGCTATAGATGTTTGAATTTTAGATAAAGCACTTTGACTCATTTTACTAGCAATATAGTTTTTAGCAGGATTTGTTGCATACTCTAAAACCATTTTTTTAGGATTTTTGTCTAGTAAAGTAGTTGCATTTTTTGAAAAATCTTGAGGTACAGTAATTACCATATAGTAAGTACCATTTTCTAAACCATTTGTAGCAGTTTCTTTGTCTACAAAGTTAAAAGCTAATGAATCATTATCTTTTAATTTATCTACAAATTTTTCACCTACATTGACATCTTTACCTTCATAAGTCACAGGTTTGTCTTCGTTTACAACTGCAACAGGTAGATTGTCAACTTTTCCGTAAGGATCCCACATAGAACCTAAGAATAAGGTAGTATATATAGTAGGAATAGTTATTATAGCAATAAGTGCTACAATAAGAAACTTGTTCTTGAATAGATTTTTCCATTCTTTTTTTAGCATATGTATTCACCCTTCTTCTTTTCATATTTAATTGTTTATAAACAACATAGTGTTGTTTTTTTGATATAATATGAATTATAATTAGATATGGTTAAATATTCAACCATTAAAAATCATTAAAATGTTCAATAAGCGACAAAAATGAATAAAATGTCGAAAAATATATAAAATAAACATAAAATAAACACGAGAGGGATGATATTTATGGAAAAAAAACAAGACCGTAGAGTTAGAAAATCAAAGGATTCTTTAAAAAATAGTTTAATAGAGCTAATGCAAAGTAAATCTGTAAACAATATCACAGTAAAAGAATTAGTTATAAAGGCTGATTTAAATAGGTCAACATTTTATAATTATTACTGTGATATACCAGATATGCTTAAAAAATTAGAAGAAGAACTTTATACAGAGTTTTTATATACTATTGAACGTCATATTTATAAATGTGATAAAAATATTGATATTTCAGAAGGAACTCATGAATTTATTGAGGATATGTGTAATGTTATAAAAGATAATTATGATTTTTGTAAATGTATTTTTAGTAAAAATGGAGATTTAAATTTTTTATTTGAATTGGAAGAGATAATTGAAAATCATTTGAGAGATCAGCTTAAAGAAAAATTTGATAGAAAAGTAGATCATTTATCATATGTTTATTCATTTTTTAAAAGTGGATATATTGGAATATTAAAAACATGGATGAAGGGTGGATGTAAAGAATCAACAAAAGAAATTGCTGATTTAACTTATAATTTACTTAAAGGAGTTATTAATTCTTTAAAAATATAATTAAGGTATTATAAAATTTTTTTAAGAAATATATACTATAAAAATGCATATATTTAATTTATAAGATTTACTTATCTAGGAATATTGATATAATCGGGAGGCTAGTAATATGCCTAAGAAAAAGAAAAGAAAAAGCAATAAAAAAGAATCTAATAGTAGTTGTAATGAAAAGAAAAGTACTGAAAATAATAAAAGCTTTTCATCTTTTAGCTATGCAGAGCTAGTAGCATTATCGGCAACTTTAGGTTATAGTATAGCACAAGAATTAGATGAAGATGATTTAGCTATATTTCTTGTATTCTTAGAGCTTTTAGTTATTGAAATGCAGTTAATTGTTACTCAAAGATCTATAGAAAAGAAAACACTAATTTCAACAGATAAAGAAGATGAAGTAGAAGATATAGATTTAGATGATATTTAGTAATAATTATTTTAAAATAAAAAACAAATTTAAAGAAGGTAAATTATGAATATATATGAAAAATTATTGAATAATCAAAGAAAATACCTGTCAGATAAAGGAACTATTGATGTAAATACAAGAATTGAAAATCTTAAAAAATTAAAAAAAAATATAAAAAAGTACGAGATAGATATAATAGAAGCTCTAAATAAAGATTTGGGCAAACATGAATTTGAAGCTTATTCCAATGAAGTTGGATTTGTCTATAGTAGTATAGAACATACTATAAAAAATATAAAAAATTGGATGAAACCTAAAAAAGTAAAAAATGATGCTGCTCAGTTACCGGGGAAATCTTACATATATAAATCTCATTATGGCTCAGTGTTAATAATTGGGCCATATAACTATCCATTTCAATTATTAATTGAACCATTAATAGGGGCCATAGGAGGGGGAAATACTGTAATACTAAAGCCTTCTGAGTATGCTACAAATATAGAATATATAGTAGAAAAAATTATAAAAGAAACTTTTGATGAAAAGTATATAGCTGTAGTTAAAGGTGATTATACGGTTAATAGTCAACTTTTAGATTTACAATTTAATTATATATTTTTTACGGGAAGTGTAAATGTGGGCAAAATAGTTATGGAAAAGGCATCAAAACATTTAACACCAGTTACTTTAGAGTTAGGAGGTAAATCACCTGTAATAGTTGACAATACTGCTAACTTAAAAATAAGTGCTAAACGCATTATGTGGGGAAAATTAATAAATGCTGGACAAACATGTGTAGCACCAGATTATGTTCTAGCTCATGAAGATATTTATGAAGAATTTATAAATGAATGTATAAATGTAGTAAAAGAATTTTATGGTCAAGATATAATTAATAATAAAGAGTTTGGTCGAATTATAAATGAAAAACATATGACTAGATTATCAAATATTTTAGAATGTGACAAAGATAAAATAGTTTTTGGTGGAGATATTGATTTTGAAAAAAGATATATTTCACCTACAATTTTAAAAGATGTAACAACAGATGATAAGGTTATGAGTGAGGAATTATTTGGGCCAATCTTGCCTGTATTAAAATATAAAAATATGGAAGATTTAAAATACTTTATTTCTATAAATAAAAACCCTTTAGCTTTTTATGTATTTTCAGAAGATGAAAATTTTAGTGAAGACGTAATAAATAGATTTTCCTTTGGTGGAGGTTGTGTAAATGATACCATAAGTCATGTGGCATCAAAGTATCTTCCTTTTGGAGGAATAGGTGCTTCTGGAATGGGAAATTATCATGGAAAAACAAGTTTTGATACATTTACTCATACAAAAGCCATAGTAAAGAAAAATACAAAACTTGATATAAATTTAGTATTTCCACCATATAAGAATAAGATAAATTTAATTAAAAAAATAATGAAATAAATTGAAAATATTTAAATAAAAATTCACTTCAGTGTAAAGTCTAAAATATTGATATCAAAACACAGTATACTTTTGTTTTTGGCAAATTTTAGATTGTATATTTAATTATTTACAAATCTAATAAAATTGATAAAATTATTATAGAAAGAATTTAGCTATTGAAGGGGAATCAAATGAAGCGTTTTAATGAAACATATGGAAAAAGACAATTTTTATCTAGAAATGAATGGGCTGATACTTATAAAGCAATTCATTCAGAAAGTGAAGAAAAAGTAATCGTAAAAGTATTAGTAAATAAAAGTACTGATGAGGAATATATAAATAATTTATCAAAAGAAGTAAAAGTAATAAAAGAAATAAAAAATCCTAATTTGATTCATATAAATAATATGTTTCAATATAGTGCCTGTGGAAAAACTTATTATTATATAGAAAGTGAATATTTTAAAGGAATTTCTTTAGGTGAAAAAATTGAAAATAATAAATTAGAAGAAAAAGAAGCTATTAATATGGTAAAAGAAATTTGTGAATCTATAAATGAGTTTCATAGTAATAACTTATCATTTAATATATTAAGCTTAGAAAATATTCTTATAAATTCTAACAATCAAATAAAAATAGATACGCTGTCATATTTAGAAAATAAAAGATTTGTTGAAAATGAAGAAGAAAATATAGTGAAAGTATTTAATCCTCAAAGTGATATTTATGATATAGGTGTTATTTTATATAATTTGTTAAGTGGAAAAACTACTTTTGATAAAAATAAATATAAAAAAGATATAAAAGATAAAAGCTTATTACGTGTTATAGAAAAAGCAACTGACAAAAATGATGAATATAAGTATAAGGATATAAACAGACTTATCATAGATCTTAAGTCTTATTTATTATCTGGAGAAATAAAATCAGGTGATTTTAAAGAAGAAGTAAAAGTTGTACAGCAAAGTAAAAATAAAAAAACAAAAAAAGATAAAATAAAAAAGGAAAAAACTAAGAAGATACAGACTAAAGAATTAAAAGATAAAGAATTAAAAAGAGATAATAAAGAAAATAAAAAAGAAAACAAAAAAAGAAAAAAAGGTAAGTTTGGTAAAACACTTGGAATTTGTACTGTAATTACTATAGCTGCAGGAGCAGGTATTTATGCTTATGATTTTATAGAAAAAAATTATAAAAAAGAAGATATAAAAGTAGAAGAAAATGTTGAAAACAATAAAACACAAAATTTAGTAGATCAAAATGAAAATAAAATAGAAGATAAAACAGAAAACATAAAATCAGAAGAAAGTAAAAAAGAAAATAAAGAAGAAAAAGTTGATGTGAAAAAAGAAGAAACTAAAAAAGAAGATAAAATTAATAAATCTGAAAAAGTAAATTCTACAACTAAAAAAGAAGAAACTAATACAAATTCTTCTTCTAACAACTCATCTTCAAATAAAGATAATACTAATAATACAAGTAAACCAAATAATAATACTGTAAATAAGCCAAGTAATAATACAACAAATAAACCAAGCAACAATACAAGTAACTCAAATAATAACACAACAAACAAACCAAATAATAATACAAATAAACCTAACAATAATACAACAAATAAGCCAAATAATAATCAAAATTCAGGAAATACAAATAATAAACCTGAAATAGAAAATAAACCAGAATCTACAACAAAACCAGATGATTCAAATAACAGTGGAAATGACAATGTAGATGAACAACCGCCAAGTTCTGAGATAGAAAGTGAATAAAAATAAAAAGCATATTGTTACTAAAAATAATAATATGCTTTTATTGTTGAAAAAAAACTTATATTAAATTAATATTTTAATATGTAAATAAAAATAAAAAAATAAAGAGGCGAAGTATGTGAAAAATTTTAATGAAAAATATACTGTTAGAGACTTTATAGATAAAAATAAATGGTCAAATGTCTATGAATGTATAAATAATGAAACTAATGAAAAAATCATTTTAAATATAATTACATCTTTAGATAAAAGTGAAGAACATATGAGTTACTTTAAAGAAGAAATAAACACGCTCATGTCTATGAATAATAGCAATTTAATTTCCATAAATGATATGTCATCTTATATAAATAAAGATAAAACTTATTATTATATAGAAAGCGAATGCTTTGAAGGATTAAATTTAAAAGAATTAAAAGAAAGTACAGACCTTGATGAAATTAAAAGTTTAGAAATAGCAAGAGAAGTAATTAAAGGTATAAAAGAATTTAATGATAGACAAATAAATTATGGCATATTAAAAGAAGAAAACATAATTATAAATAAAGATGGTATTGTAAAATTAGATACTTTATCTTTTATAAATAAATATGAAGGATACTTAAATTGTGAAGAAATAAAAAATAAAGGCTTTGATTATTATGAAGATATATATATGATAGGCAAAATTTTATGTAAATTGATTACAGGGAAAAGTACATTTGATCCTAAAGAAAATAATGAAGAGTTAGATGGGGATTTAGTGGAGATTTTAATGAAATCTACTAATATAAAACATATTACTAAACATAAATATAAAGATTTAGATGAGTTTTTAGGAGAAGTAACTTCTTATATAGAACATGGTGATATAAATCATAAAAATATAGTAAACTTAGAAAAAATAAATTATCACAAATTTAACTTTAAAGCTAAATATATAGGTGTAATTCTTTGTACAGTTGTAATCATAAGTGGAATTGCTGTGGGAAGTAAATATATATTGAATAATACAAATAAAAATAATAAAGTTACAGCGCAAGCTAGTGAAAATACTAAAGGTGATGATAAAAAAGATACAGATAATCAAGAAGATGTAATTTATAAAGATAATAGATATAATTTAATTCAAAGTAATACTACTTCTAAAAATACAAATAAAGAAAATACTAGCACTAACAAAGATGAAATTCAAAATAATACTCAAAAAGAAGAAGTCATAAATAAAGAAAATACAAAAAAAGAAAATGTAGATAAAACAAATAAAGAAGATGAAAATAAACAAGATGTAAATAAAGAAAATACTGATAAAAATAAACAAGAATACGATAATAAAGAAGAAAACAAAGAGAATAATAAGAATCAAAATGATAATAAAGATCAAGACGATAATAAAGATCAAGAAGAAAATCCAAGTGAAGAACCAAAAGAAGAGCCAGACCAAGAAGACCCAAACAATAAAAATGATAATAATTTTGATGAAAATCAAGAAGAAAATAAAACTAATAAAGATAATAAACAAAATAAAGATAATAAGAATGAAACTGATAATATAAAAAATGAAGTGGATGAAGAGTTAGATAATCAAAATATAGAGGATATGTAAAAAGAATAAAAAAGATATTAGTGTTATTTTTAGACTAATATCTTTTTTATTTTGCAAAAGTTAATCTAAAGTTAATATTTCTTTTGTAAAATAGTACCATTATATAGAGGAGGAAAAGAAATGCTTACATTAAAGAACATTAAAAAAAGCTATACTACTGGTGATTTTACACAAGTGGCACTAGATGGTGTATCTGTAAATTTTAGAAAAAATGAATTTGTTGCTATCTTGGGGCCAAGTGGTTCAGGAAAAACAGCTTGCTTAAATGTAATAGGAGGTCTTGATAAATACGATAGTGGTAACCTTATAATAAATGGAAGATCTACTAAGGAGTTTAAAGATACAGATTGGGATGCATATAGAAATAACTCTATAGGATTTATATTCCAATCATATAATTTAATAAATCATTTAGATATAATATCAAATGTGGAAATGGGAATGACTTTAAGTGGAGTATCTGCAAAAGAAAAGAAAGAAAAAGCGCTACAAGCCCTTGAAAGAGTTGGCTTAAAAGAGCATGTACACTGCATTTGCCTCAAGTATAGGTATAATAGGTATAGCAGTAATACTTAGTTTATCAACAGGATTTAATGATAAAATAGAAGAAGCTTAATCAAATACTTTAGCAGAATTTCTTATAACAATTACACAAACGGATCAAGAAATAGATATGGAAGCTATGCATGATGAAATGTCAAGTACTGCAATGGGGAAAAAGAATATATAGATAGCAAAGAGGTATTTTTATACGATCAAAGTGATACTATAAAAACTCACAATAATAATTTTACAGATGATTTTTTAGATTATATATCTAAAATAAACAAAGATATTTGTTCTAGTATTGGATATACGAGAATAGCAAATATGAATCTTATTACTAAAATAGATGGTGATTATAAAGCTATTGGATTAGATATAGAAAATATGGACAGCATAGATTTTGATGATTTAGTTGGAATGAAATTTAAATTAGTTCATAATAATGATTATTACGAAAAAACTGCTTTTAAAACATTTATGCCAACTAGTGACTTAAAAAAGGCTTATAATAGCAAAAATAGTATAACTTTAACTATAAAAGCTATAGTGCGTGAAAATGCTGACAGTTGTGTTGGAATGTTAGCAAATGGTATAGCTTATAGTGATAAACTTACAGAATTAGTAGTAAACAATGCGCTAAATTCAGATATAGTAAAAGAACAAAAGAAAGCTGATTATAATGTTTTAACTAGAGAATCTTTAGATAAAGAAAGTAAATCATCTTTAATATCTTACTTAGGAGGAGATACAACTCCTTATGCACTTATGATTTATCCAAAAAACTTTGATGCAAAAGATCAAGTAATAGAATATTTAGATTCGTATAATGATAAAATAGATAAAGAAGATGATGAAATTGTTTATACTGATATGGCTCAAACTATATCAGATATGACAGGTGGTATAATGGATGGAATTACTGTAGTGCTTATTGCCTTTGCATCCATATCATTAGTAGTTTCTTTAATAATGGTTGGTATAATTACCTATATATCGGTATTAGAAAGAACAAAAGAAATAGGCATTTTACATGTTTTAGGTGCAAGAAAAAAAGATATCACAAGAGTATTTAATACGGAAACATTTATAATAGGTTCTTGTTCAGGATTACTTGGAATATTCTTAGCTTGGGTAGCCACATTCCCAATAAATAATATTTTATATAAAATGACTGAATCGGAAAATGTAGCAAAACTAGATCCGCTTCATGCCATAAGTTTACTTATAATAAGTGTAGTACTTACAATGATTGGTGGATAGATACCATCAAAAATGGCTGCTAAAAAAGATCCAGTAGAATCTCTTAGAAGTTAATTTATAAAAATAAGCAAATCATGTTACCATAAACAAATGTAATTTGATTTGCTTACTTTGACTAAATAATAATATTATAAAAATATAAATAGTTGAAAATAATAATAACTAAGTTATATAGGTAGAATTTTTACATGAATTTAAAATACTCATTGAAGTAGTAAAGAGATATTTTAAAGGAAATATAGAGGTAAAAAGTAAATTAAATAAATATATAAAATTTATAATTAAGCTTTCATTTTAAAATAAAAATAGAGGAGACAATATATGAAAATCAGACAAGCTAATAAAAATGACTTAAAGGAAATAGTAAAAATAGAGAAAATTTGTTTTCCTAAAGCAGAAGCAGCCAGTGAAAAAGATATAGATGAAAGATTTGAAGTTTTTGGAGAAAATTTTTTAGTGGCAGAAAAAGATAATAAAATAATAGGTTTTATCAATGGGTGTACAACAGATGAGCCAAATCTTCCCGATGAATTATATAGCAATGCAAAATTGCATAAACCCAATGGTGATTATCAAACATTATTTGGTTTAGATGTTTTACCAGAGTATAGAAGACAAGGTGTAGCAGGAAAATTATTAAGAAGCTTAATTGATTTAGCTAAAAAACGTGGCAAAAAGGGAATGGTACTTACTTGCAAAGATCATCTTATCCACTTTTATGAATCAAATGGATTTGAATTTCAAGGAGTTTCAAAATCTTGTCATGGTGGTGCAAAATGGAATGATATGTTACTTATATTTGATAAGTAATATATATAAATGGGGGGGATATTATGTCTTATATATTAAATAAAATAAGTATAAGAACAAATAATACAAAAGAGGCGGTAAGATCAATAGAAGAAATTTGGAGAGATATATCTACTTGTAAGTTGCCAATTTTATTTGATAATGAAGGAAATCTAAGTAGATGTAGTAAAAAAGCTTGGGAGAAAGTTTGGAATGATACAACGTCGGGGAAAATAAAAATAAAATTTACACAAGGCTATGAAAGTATTGTGCCAAAACAATATATAGCTTATAAAAAAGCTCATTGATATTTATATATTGCATTAAAATAAAAATACTGGAATGATATTATCATTCCAGCATTTTTATTAATGTAACATTAAATAAATAAAATTAGTATGTTCATTTAATATATTAATACCTATAAGTATTAAAATTATTCCACCAACAATTTGGGAATAATTTTTAAAAATTGGCCCAAGAAAGCTACCAATCATAACACCTATAAAACACAATACAAAAGTTATTATAGCAATACTTAAACAAAGAGGAATTATATGTACATTTAAAAAAGCAAAACTAACACCTACAGCAAGGGCATCTATGCTTGTGGCTATGGATAATATAATAAGTTCTTTATTATCAAGCTCATCATCGCAAGTCACAGATATTTCTGGGTTTTTATTATCTTCATAAGCTTCAAATATCATTTTAAGTCCTATAAAAGACAATAAAAATAAGGCTATCCAATGATCTATAAAAGTTATATAAGATTGAAATCTAATACCAACTAACCAACCTATAAAAGGCATAAAACCTTGGAAAAGTCCAAAGAAAAAGGCAATTTTAAATGACAAAGCAGTATTTATTTTTCTAAGAGTTATACCTTTGGTTATGGAAACTGCGAAAGCATCCATTGCTAAAGCAAATCCTATTAAAAAAGTTGTTACAAATCCCATAAAAATATCCTCCTTAGTAATAATCCATTTAAATTAATTTATATTAACAATATATTTAAAGTATTTATTTATTATTCTTAAATAGGCAAATTGTAGAAAAGTATAAAAAAATATAAAATTATCCATAATACTATTATGAAAATTATGAGGAGACTTTATGGAGGCTGTTAAATGAAAAAATGGATTTGTCCTAAATGTGGATATATTATGGAAATAGACAAACTTAAACTTTGTCTAGTATGTCAAACTGATTGTAAAAATTTTATAGGAATTGATGAAAGTGAAGAAAAGTTTTTTAATAGTAAAAATATAGAGTTGGACAAAGAAATTAATAAAGATATGATAAATGATTTAAAAAAAATTTATAATAATGAATGTAGAGAAATATTTCTATATTTAGCAATGAGACAGATAGCCTATAAAGAAGGATATTATAAAATAGGTGACATATATAAAAAAAAGTGCTCTAGAAGAAGAGAATCATGCAGTTTTATTATCAGAAATTTTAAGATAAAATTTAAAATCCTCTACAAAAGAAAATTTAGCTTTAGTTATTAAGGATGAATATGAGTCAATACAAAAAAATTAAAAGTAGCTAAAAAAGCAAAGGAATTGGGATTGGATGAAATTTATAATATATTAAATCAAATGTGCTTAGATGAAGCTAAATATGGAAAAAGCTTTGAAACTTTATCAAATGAGTATTTTGTAGCAAAATAAAAAATATTACATATTTAAAATATAATTTATTATAAATAATTAGAACATAATTAATAATTATTGAATATAATGATTTTAAATAGTAAATAATACTTATCATAATAAAAATTGGTAATACAAATAAGATATAAGGAAAATTTTAAAAATTGTTGATTTTTTTTCTAGATTAATCTACAATATTTACAAATAAAAAATAAGAAAATACAGTGAAGAAGAGAGTAAATTCTATATTGATTTATAGCGAACAAAGGATGGTGGAAGCTTTGTATGAGATTTGAATTGAAGAACACTTTGGAGTATTTAGCCGAAATTCATTTTATGAAGAGTAGATCTAAACGGATTCCTACCGTTAGATGGGAAACGTATCGATTATAAATCTGTGCGTATTAGAGTTGGGCTTTAAGTCAACTAGGGTGGTACCGCGTAAATATCACGTCCCTATACATTTGTATAGGGACGTTTTTAATTTTAAGGAAATTATTTATTAAATAAAAATTATAGAAAGGGAATGATTAAAATGGCACAGCTTGAAAAAATATTTTTAAATGATGATGAAAATAAAAAGTTAGAAAGAGTATTTATAAATGAACTTGATAAACTTGATAATAAAAGAGTTATGCTTAGGGGATGGGTTCATAAAATAACTGATTTAAGTCATATTGTATTTGTAAAGCTAAGAGATAAATCAGGAATAGTTCAATTAGTTTGTGATAAAGATCAAATAAAGAACATAAGACTTGAAAATGCCATAGAAGTAATAGGAACAAAGTGTGAAAATGAAAAAGCACCAGGAGGAATAGAGATAAAAGTTGAGGAAATAAAAGTTGTTGGAAAAACTTATTATGAAAAACTACCTTTTGAAGTAAATAGTTATAAAAATAAGGCAACACTTGAAACTCAACTTGACCATAGAACAATAGCTCTTAGAAGACCAGAAATTAGAGCAATATTTAAAGTACAAAGTGAAATAGAAAGTGCTTTTGTAACTTATTTAAAAGAAAGAAATTTTGAAGAAATTCATACAGCAAAAATTATAGATTCATCTACAGAAGGTGGCTCTGAAATGTTTACAGTAAATTATTTTGACAGAAGATCTTTCTTAGCACAATCACCTCAATTTTATAAACAAATGATGGTGGGAGCAGGATTTGAAAGAGTATTTGAAATAGGTCATGCTTATAGAGCAGAACTTCACAATACTTGGAGACATTTAAATGAATATGTAAGTTTAGATGTGGAAATGGGATTTATAAAAGATGAATACGAACTTATGGATTTGGAAGAAGGTTTTATAAATTATTTATATGAACATTTAAATAAAACTTGTAAAAAAGAGCTAGAAATGTATAAAATAGAACTTCCCCAAAAAGTGAATATACCAAGAATAACTCTTAATAAAGCTCATGAAATACTTCTTGAAAAATATAATAAAAAATCACCTCTTGGAAATATAGATGCAGAAGGTGAAGTATTAATATCAAAATATGTTAAAGAAAAATATGACTGTGATTTTGTATTTTTAACTAAGTATCCAGTAAGCAAAAGACCAATGTATACTATGATGGATGATGAAGACAAAAACTTAACTAAGAGTTTTGATTTAATATTTGATGGACTTGAAATAACGACTGGAGGTCAAAGAATACATGATTATGAAATGTTAAAAGAAAATATTATCAAATTTAATTTAAATCCAGATGATTTTGATTTTTACTTGGAAACATTTAAATATGGTATGCCTCCTCATGGTGGATTTGCCATAGGACTTGAAAGACTTACTATGAAAATATTAAAACTTTCAAATATTAGAGAAGCTGCATTAGTACCAAGAGATATGAAAAGATTAACTCCATGATTTAACTTTAATATAAATAATTTAAGAAAGGGTGAAATAATATGGCAATAACAAAGGATGATGTAAAATATATTGCTAAGCTTGCAAAGTTAAGATTTAATGATGAAGAAGCTGAAGCATTTGCAGGAGAATTTGAAAATATACTAGAACAGTTTAAAACTTTAGATAAACTTAATTTAGATGATGTTGAAATAGAGAGACCTAATGTATCAGTTCTTAGAAAAGATATACAAAAGAAATGCGAAATAAAACAAGAAGAATTATATCAAAATGTAAAAGTTATGAGAGATACAGCAATAGAAGTTCCTAAAATCATTGAGTAGGAGGAAGTAAAAATGAAAAAATACAGTATAAAAGACTTAGTAAACAAAATACAAAATAAAGAAATTTCTTGTGAAGAAGTGATTGATTTTTATATAAAAGAAATTGAAAAAAAAGAAGATAAAATAGACGCATTTTTATCACTTGACAAAGAAAATGCCATAAAAAAAGCAAAGTATTTAGATGAAAAAATAGTAAAAGGAGAAAAAGTAGGATTACTTGCAGGAATTCCCATTGCCATAAAAGATAATATGTGTACTAGAGGAGTTAAAACAACTTGTGCATCAAAAATGCTAGAAGATTTTATACCTCCTTATGATGCAACAGTAATAAAAAAATTAGAACTAGAAGATGCCATATTAATAGGTAAAACCAACTTAGATGAATTTGCCATGGGTTCATCAACTGAAAACTCAGCATTTAAAATAACTAAAAATCCAATAGATAATTCAAGAGTTCCAGGAGGTTCTTCAGGAGGTTCTGCTGCAGCTGTTGGGGGAGAAATGGTGCCTCTAGCTTTAGGCTCAGATACAGGAGGTTCAATTAGACAGCCAGCTTCATTTTGTGGAATAGTAGGAATGAAGCCTACTTATGGTCTTGTATCTAGATTTGGTCTTATAGCTTTTGGTTCTTCTCTAGATCAAATAGGTCCCTTTTCAATGACAGTTGAAGATAATGCTTATTTATTAAGTATAATAGTAGGAGAAGATGATAATGATGGAACTACTGCTAAAAATTTAGAGAAAAAAGATTATACGAAAGATATAGATTCAGGTATAAAAGGAATGAAAATAGGTATTCCAAAGGAATTTATAGAAGAAGAAGGTCTAGATCCTGAGATAAAAGAAGTTGTTATTAAAGATATAGAAATTCTAAGAGAATTGGGCGCAGATGTGGAAGAATTTTCTCTACCATCAACAAAAGATGGTCTAGCTCCTTATTATATAATTTCATCAGCAGAGGCCAGCTCTAATTTAGCTAGATTTGATTCCATAAGATATGGATATAGAACAAAAGATTATGAAAATGTATCAGAATTAGTAGAAAAAAGCAGAAGTGAAGCTTTTGGTAGGGAAGTAAAAAGAAGAATAATGCTAGGAACTTATGCTCTATCTTCAGGTTATTATGATGCTTATTATAATAAAGCACAAAAATTTAGAAGTAAGTTAAAAGCAGATTTTAAAGAAGCTTTCAAAAAATACGATATAATAATTGGCCCAGTATCTCCAATACTTCCTTTTAAAATAGGTGAGAGATGTGAAGACCCAACTGCCATGTATTTAGCAGATATATATACAATAAATATAAATTTAGCAACTGTACCAGCTCTTTCTATGCCAGGAGGCAAAAGTAGTGAGGGACTTCCTATAGGACTTCAATTAATAGGAGATGTATTTACAGAAGAAAAAATATACAAAGTTGCTTATGCTCTAGAGAAAAAACTAAATCTTGAGTTTGAGAGAGGGGTGTAAAATATGTTATTAGAAACAGTAATTGGTCTAGAAATACATGCTGAATTAAAAACAAATACAAAAATATTTTGTTCTTGTTCCACTGAGTTTGGAGCAAAACCAAATGAAAATACATGCCCAGTTTGTTTAGGAATACCAGGAACTCTTCCAGTACTTAATGAAGAAGTTGTAAACTTAGCTATAAAAGCTGGTAAAGCTGTTAATTGTAAAATAAATAATTACAATAAAATGGATAGAAAAAACTATTTTTATCCAGACTTAACTAAAAACTATCAAACTTCACAATATGATTTACCAATGTGTGTAGATGGTATGGTTAACTTTACTTACGAAGGAAAAGAAGTATCTGTTAGAATTAACAGAATACATATAGAAGAAGATGCAGGAAAACTTGTTCATTTAGAAGATGAACCAGTGTCTCTAATAGACTACAACAGAGCAGGAGTACCTTTAGTGGAAATTGTTACAGAACCGGACTTAAGATCACCGGAAGAAGCTGCCGAATTTATGAGACAATTAAAAGGCATACTTGAATATGCAGATATTTCAGATTGTCGTATGGAACAAGGTTCAATTAGATGTGATGCCAACATATCTTTAAGACCTTATGGTAGTGAAGAATACGGAACTAAAGTAGAAATAAAAAATATAAACTCTTTTAGAGAAGTTCAAAAAGCTTTAGAAAAAGAAGAAAAAAGACAAAGAGAATTATACGAATTTGGTGAAGAATATAAAATAAAACAAGAAACTAGGAGATGGGATGCAGGAAAGGGAAAAACACTTCCTATGCGTTCTAAGGAAGAAGCACACGATTATAGATACTTCCCAGAACCAGATTTAACACCAATAATTATACCACAAGAAAAAGTTGATAAAATAGAAGCTACCCTACCAGAGTTACCTATAGAAAGAAAAGTAAGATTTGTAGCAGATTATGGTCTTAGTGAAAAAGAAGCATCTATTATAATAGCAAATAGAACTTTAGCTAAATTTTATGAAGATGTGGTAGGTCTTGGTGGAAATCCTAAAACTGTTTCAAATTATATATTAGGAGATTTACTTCGTTTACTAAATTTCAATAATATGGAGCCAGAAGATATAAAAATATCACCTAAAAATTTTGTTGACTTATTAAAAATTATTGAAGATGGCAAAATAAGTAATACTGCCGGCAAAGAAGTATTTAAAGAAATGTTTGCAAGTGATAAATCTCCAGAAATTATAATAGAAGAAAAAGGATTGTCACAAATTAGTTGTACTGACGAAATAGAAAAACTTGTAAATGAAGTTTTAAATAATAATCCTAAATCTATAGAAGACTTTAAAGCAGGAAAAACACAAGCTATAGGTTTTTTAATGGGACAAGTGATGAAAGCATCAAAGGGAAAAGCAAATCCGCCAGTTGCAAAACAAATGATAGAAGAAAAATTAAATAATATGTAATATAAAAATAACCCATTGAATTTAATTCATGGGTTATTTTTATATTACAGTAAAATTTTCACACTATTATATAAACTAAGATATACTATAAATAGGTATGAAATTTTTAAGGGGAGATAATGCAGGGGATATGAAAAAAATATACAAAAGTTCCATACAAAGACTATTATTTTTCTTCTTAACTTTAGCAATACAAATTTATATTATTATTTTAGCAATTTTACAATTTAAAAATTATTTTTTATATTTCTATATTATTTCTTTAATAGGAGGGGCTATACTTGTATTTTATATTCTAAATGGAAAAAGCAATCCAAGTTATAAAATTGCATGGATAGTACCAATATTATTATTGCCCATATTTGGAGGAATCTTCTATTTGATTTATGGAGGAAATAAATTAAGTAAAAGAGAAAAAAAGAAAATGAAAAATCAAAATATAAAAATGAAAACATCATTAATTCAAGATAATAAGGTATTGAATAGATTGGGAGAAGAAAGCATATATGCCAAAAACCAAGCACTATATATGTTAAATTATGCAAATTGTCCTATTTATGAAAATACTTATAATGAATATTTATCACCAGGTGAAGTTAAGTTTGAAAAATTAGTGGAGGAACTAAAAAAAGCAAAACATTTTATTTTTTTAGAATATTTTATTATAGAAGAAGGAATAATGTGGAACACAATTTTAGATATACTAAAGCAAAAAGCAAAGGAAGGCATTGATGTTCGAGTAATTTATGATGATGTGGGTTGTGTCATGAAACTTCCTTATAAATATGAAAAACAACTAGAAAAATACAATATAAAATGCAGAGTATTTAATCCTTTTGTGCCTTTGTTTACAAATAGATTAAATAATAGAGATCATAGAAAAATAGCCATAATAGATGGTTATGTGGGATTTATGGGTGGAATAAATCTAGCAGATGAATATATAAATGCATATGAAAAATATGGACATTGGAAAGATGCTTCCATATTAATTAAAGGAGAAGCTGTATTTAATTTAACAGTTATGTTTTTAAGTATGTGGGATTTTATAAATAATAGCGAAGATGATTATTTAAAATACAAACCAGAAAATTTCACAAGTGAAAGATATTTAACTAATGGGTATGTTCAACCTTTTGATGACAGTCCTTTAGTAAATGAACCCATAGGAGAGACTGTATATTTAAATCTTATTAATAAAGCTAAAAAATATATTTATATAAATACACCTTATTTAATAATCGATAATGAAATGGCTACAGCTTTAAAAATTGCTGCTAAATCAGGAATTGATGTGAGAATAGTAACTCCACATATTCCGGATAAATGGTTTGTTCATGCAGTTACTAGATCTTATTATCATTCATTTATTAAAGATAATATAAAAATTTACGAATATAGTCCAGGATTTATGCATTCAAAAACTTTTGTAGTTGATGATGAATATGCGGTTATAGGCAGCATAAATTTAGATTTTAGAAGCTTATACCTTCATTTTGAATGTGGAGCATGGCTTTATAAAACAGATAGTGTTTTAAAATTAAAAGAAGATTTTTTAAATACTTTAGATTTATGTCAACAAATAAATATTTCAGATTGTGAAAATATAAAATGGCCAGTGAAATTTGGACGATTAGTTTTAAGATTGTTTTCACCACTATTATAAAAGTCTTCCTTTTATAGGAAGATTTTTGTTTACATAATTTGACTTATTATATCAATCCTAGACAAAAATAATAAAAAAGTGTATTATTTAATTTATGAAAAAATAATATGGAGGAAGAAAAATGTCAAAAAGTGTATTTAGTTCGTTGGAAACTTTAAACTTTAAAAGTATGACGTTGGAAACAATAGTTAAAAGAATAATAGATTGGACATTTACTGGTGGTATTAAATTAATAATAGGAACACTAGCAATAGTAATAGGTTTTAAAATTATAAACAAATTATCAAAAAGATTTATTAATCTTGCGGAAAAAAGAAATGTAGATATGACTTTAATTAAGTTTATAAAATCTTTTATAAGTTACACGTTAAAAATATTACTTGTATTAATTATAGCAGGTTCTTATTGGAAATTAGAATTATCAGGGCTTGCTGCCATAGTAGCATCAGCAGGGGTTGCTATAGGTCTTGCACTTCAAGGAAGTTTATCAAACTTTGCGGGAGGATTTATAATATTACTTCTTAGGCCATTTAAAGTTGGCGATTATATACAAACAGGTCAATTTGAAGGTACTGTAGAGCAAATAGGAGTATTTTATACTAGTTTAACAACTATTGATAACAAGGTAGTTTTAATACCAAATGGATCTTTATCAAATGGAAGTTTAGTAAACTATTCTGCTAAAGATACTAGAAGGGTAGATTTAGTATTTGCCGTATCATATGAAAGTGATATTTTAAAAGTTAGAGGAATATTAAAAGATATAGTTCAACAACATAGATTAGTTCTTGATTATCCAGAACCTTTTGTAGGATTACTTGAACAAGCAGATAGCTCTTTAAATTTTGCAGTAAGAGTTTGGGTAAATACTCCTGATTACTGGACAGTTTACTTTGATTTATTAGAAGAAGTTAAATTAAGATTTGATAAAGAAGAAATATCAATACCATATCCACAAATAGATCTACATTTAAAACAAATGATAAAATAATTATTAGGCCGCAGTAGTGCGGTCTTTTTTGTAAGGAAATAGTAAGATTATTAAGAGAAATATTACAATTTATTAAGAATAGATGAAATTTCCTTCCTAAGAGATTTAAATAAATTTGAATATGCTATAATAAATATAGTAAATTTTTTATGAAAAAGGAGACTATAATGGAGTATATTCAAAATATATATAATGTAGTAAATGATTATTGGCTACTATCTATAGTAGTTGGTATGACTAGTGTATTTGTTGAAAGTTTTTTACCTATATTGCCTTTAGTCGCAATAGTAACAGCCAATGCAGTTTTGTTTGGTATGATTCCAGGATTAGTAATTTCATGGATAGGTTCATCAGCAGGAACTATATGTTTATTTTTTATAGTTAGAAAAATTAGTAATAGAAAATTTATAAAGCTTTTAACTAATGAAAAAGTGGAAAAAGCCATAGATTGGGTAGAAGAAAAAGGGTTTAAATTGTTATTTTTAGCTTATGCGTGTCCATTTTTACCAGCATGCGTAGTAACTATATCACAGGGAATAGCAAAGAGAGACTTTGCAGATTTTATACCTGCAGTTGTGGCGGGGAAATTAGTAATGTTTTTTATTGTTAGTTATATAGGTAAAGATATCTTTGGGTTTATCACAAATCCTTTCAAAGTATGCGCATTACTTATAATAACTTTTATTGCATGGAAAATGGGAAATAAATTAAATAAAGATTTAGATGAATATGAAAAGAAAAGAATAAATGAAGAATAAGCAAAAGGCCTATTCTTCATTTTTTTTATTTAGCTCCCATAATACATTCTATTAAAATATCTAGATTGCAATTTAAAAAATAATTATTAATATCTATATCTTTTAAGGCAGTTTTGATACTATCTTTATTGTGTTTTACATTTAATAATTTGTTTTCTATAAAAGAAATATCTTCTTTTCCAAAGAAATCGCCAAAGAACTTTATATTTTTAATTAAGCCATCAACTACATTTAAGCTAAATTCCACATTTCCACCTGGGTATTTTAATTCATTGTTAAGAGAGTATTTAGGAGAGTTACCAAAATTCCACTCCCAAGTTTCATATTTGTCTTTTACTAATTTATTTATATTTTCAATATCTTCTTGAGTTAACTCATAAAAATGGCTGTTTTCGTCTCTTTTATTTATGAAATTTAATAAATAATCTTTAAATTCCACAACGCTCATCTCTTTTCCAAGGTGGTTACTTATATTAGTAACACGAGACTTTACAGATTTAACTCCTTTACCTTCAAATTTAGAAGGTTTAACTTTTAAAGCGGCAGATAAATCATTAATTTTTGATGAAAATAATAATGTACCATGATGCATAACATTATTTTTATAATTGTACTGGGCATTACCTGAAAATTTTTGATTATCAATTAATAAATCATTTCTTCCAGAAAATTCAGCATTAATATTTAACTCTTTAAGAGCGGCAACAATAGGCATAGTGAACTTTTTAAAATCACTAAAACTATTATCATTATAAGAAATAAATGTAAAGTTAATATTGCCTAAATCGTGAAAAACTGCTCCACCACCAGATTGTCTTCTTACTACCTTAATATTATTATTTTTTACATAATCATAATTAATTTCTGATAAAGTATTTTGATTTTTACCGACTATAATAGCATTTTCATTTTGCCAAAGTAAAAATATATCTTCTTTTGCATTTTTTAGAAAATATTCTTCCATCGCTAAATTGAAATAAGGATTAATATTAGTATTATTTATTAATAGCATATAATTTTTCCTCCACAGTATTGTATAATAAGACATTTTTATAATATTAAACAAAATTCACTAATATCCTTTATAAAAATAAAATTTATTGTCTATTTTTATATAATGCTAAAAAATAAAAAATAAAGGATTTGATATTAAACAAAAAGAAGATTAATCAAAAGGAATTAATATAGGAGGGATATGATGAAAAAAATAATATATTTGTTAATTTTCATATGTATGGTAGCTTTAGTAGGATGCAACAAATCTGATAATTTAAAAACTACAAGTAGTTTCAAAGGAAAAGAAGTTGTATACTCTAGTGAAAATTCTAGTAAAATTAAACAGCTATTAAAATCCTACGGAACATCACAACAATTAACTGTTGAAAAAATGAGTAAAAAAAATATTTTAATTATAAAAGATGAAAAAATTGTGGCTAATGAAAAATTGTGGAATGATTTTTATACAAATACTAAAAATAAAAAAGAATGTAGCATAACAATACTTCAATATACTGCTCAAAATGACCCTATATTAACATATTTATCATATAAAGATAATAAATTTTATATGATGGAAGATGATTCACGTGATCAATATAGAGAATCAGAAAAGGAAAAAGATTATTATGAATATACTTTTAATTATTTAAAACTATTCGAAGAAGATGAAAAGATTTATGTATATTTACTAAATGACGATAATATAACACTAGAAAAATTAAATTACTCACTTTTAAGCTCAAATATGAATGAATGGATACCTTATGGATTTGTTTTTTATTATGACAAATAGTACTCTATATTGATAAAATTCAAAAAATTTAGATTAAATTTAAAAAATCTATTGTTTTTTTGAAAAATATGTAATATACTTTAAAAAAATGACAAGTGAATATATAGGTAGAGGCGCAAAATTTATCAGTATCAATAATGAGGTAAGCACTGTGATTTATTGAGAAAGGAAATTTTGCCGAAGCATATAACTGATGCTTTAAGGTTATATAGCTGGGTGTATATAAAATATATATACAACTGTCACTAATTTTAGTGTTGAGCTATCATTGAGAGAGACTAATAATATTTTTAGTATTGATTAGTATTGAATTTACACCTTGATGAAAGCCATCAAGGTTTTTTTATTGAAAAAAATGGCAAAACCCTAAAATATTCACAATAAATTATAGGGAGAGATGAAAATGAAAAAAAGAAATGCAAGATTAATTTTTATGACAATGTTTTTAATTATCATGTCAAGTGTATCAGTTTTTGCTGCTGAAGTAGACACTGCAGTAGTAAATGCAGACAAATTTGGAGTGTTAACATTACTTCCTCCAGTAGTAGCAATAATTTTAGCCTTTGCAACTAAAAATGTTATATTATCTTTAGTTCTTGGAGTAATGTCGGGAGGATTTTTACTTAATTTAAATGGAGTAAATATATTATCAGCTTTATTTAATTCATTCTTAGATTTAGTTAATAGAGCAGTAAATTCATTGGCTGATCCATGGAATGCAGGTATAATTCTTCAAGTTTTAGCAATAGGTGGAGTTATAAACTTAGTTGCAAAAATGGGTGGAGCAAAAGCCATAGCTGAAGCTTTAGCTAAAAAAGCAAAAAATGCTAGAAGTGCTCAACTTATAACATGGGCAGCAGGTCTTTTAGTATTTTTTGATGATTATGCAAATTCATTAATAATAGGACCTATGATGAGACCTGTTACAGATAAAATGAAAATATCAAGAGAAAGACTTGCTTTTGTAATAGATGCTACAGCAGCACCAGTTGCAGGACTTGCTATAATATCAACATGGATAGGTTTAGAAGTTGGTTTAATTGGAGATGGATTTAATTCTATTGGTGTTAACACAAATGCTTTTAGTGTATTTTTAAATACAATACCATATAGATTTTACAATATATTAATTTTAGGATTTATAGTTTTAACATCTGTTCTTTTAAAAGAATTTGGACCAATGAGAGAAGCTGAATTAAGAGCTAGAAGAGGTAATGTAAATTTAACTTCAAGTAAAGAAATAGATGAAAAAATAAGTAATGAACATAGTGATTTAGAGCCATTACCAGGAGTTAAATTAAATATATGGAATGCTATAATTCCAATAGGTATATTAATAGTTGGTTCATTATTTGCCTTTTATTATAGTGGATATACAACTATACTTGGTGGAGATGATGCTACTTTAATAGAACTACTTAAAAATTCGCCACTTTCATTTGTATCTATAAGAGAAGCATTTTCAAATGCAGATGCATCAGTTGCTCTATTCCAATCAGCTTTATTTGCAGGAATAGTTGCCATAGTAATGGGTACTAGCAAAAAAATATTTAATATATCACAAGGTTTAGAAATATGGGTAGAAGGAATGAAAACTTTAGTGATAACTTGTGTAATATTAATATGTGCTTGGTCACTTTCATCAGTAATAAAAGAACTAGGAACTGCTAGATATTTAATACAATTATTATCAGGTTCTATACCAGCATTTTTATTACCAAGTATAATATTTGTACTAGGTGGAATAATGTCATTTGCAACAGGAACTTCTTATGGAACAATGGGAATCCTTATGCCACTTACTATACCTTTAGCGCATTCAATAAATCCTGAAATGTCTTATATAATAGTTTGTATAAGTGCAGTACTTACAGGTTCTATATTTGGAGATCACTGCTCACCAATATCAGATACTACAATATTATCTTCAATGGGAGCTGGATGTAATCATATAGATCACGTTAGAACACAAATGCCATATTCTTTATTTGTGGCAAGCATAGCAATATTATTTGGATATATACCAGCAGGATTTGGACTTAATATTTATTTAATATTACCAGTAGCTTTTCTAGTTATGTTTATAGGAATACAAATACTTGGTAAAAGTGTAGATATAGATGAAAATGAAGAATGTTTAACAGCTTAATTTAAATAAAAAATCCTTTTGAACTTTATAAAAAGCAAAGTTCAAAAGGATTTTTTTGTAGAGAATTTCTTATTTTCTTATTTTCTTTTTTTTCTTCTTTTTCTTACCTTTGTTTAAACGTTTTTGCTCAGCTCTTAAAGCTTTTAACTCAGCTTTTCTTTCAGCCTTTTTCTTAGCATTTTGTTTTTCTACACCAAATGTATAGACAGAAATAAGTAATAAAACTACACCTATAATAGAATAAATAGTTTTTTTAGTGATGAAACCTAAAATAATAAGCATTACATTTATCATAATGATTATTGAATCTTCATACTTCTTATAAAAATTTTTCATTTTAGTCCTCTTTCCCAGTTGATTATTTATATATCTATAATAGAAAATCATCCAATATAAGTCAATAATTATTATAAAATTAAACTTTATATTTCTTTATTTAAACTTTTATCTTTAAAATAATCTAAATATATATAATAACATAAATGACAAAGAGGAACTATATATAAAAATATAGCGTAAGGTATAAATTGATAATTACTTATACTTAATACGCTAGTAGGAACTAAAGCAGCAATGCACCAAGGAATGAGAGCGCTTGTAACTATGGCTGAATTGGAAAACTCCATAGCGATATCTTCATTTTCATAATTTTTATAAGTATCACGAAGTATTTCTAAAGTTAAGATAAAAGCTATAGTCTGACTACAACCAATAGCAGCAACTATCAAACCTAAAACTAAAGTTATAATAAATAAATTACTTCTATTTAAAGTGATTTTTTCTAATGATTTTTTAAAGTTATAAAAAATATTTAAACCACTAAAAAATCCAGTTAAACAACAAGAAATTATAATAATATAGCAAGTTTTCAACATGGATATTATTCCGCCACCTTTAATAATACTAGACAAAGATGAAGAGGTTTCATAGCCAAATATCATATATTTAAATAAACCATAAAAATTTGTTTTTTGTACAATTAGTGAAATTAATATGGCAGCAACAATACTGAAAGTAATAGATTTAGTAATTGGAACTTTTTTTAATGATAAAATAACGATTATAATAGCAGGGATTAATAAAAAAACATTTATATGAAAATTATCAAATAAAGCTAAAGATAAAGAATTATCAACAAAAGTTAAAGGATTTTTTAAAGAAAAAAATAAATAAAATAGTATGCTTATAATAGTAGGTATAATTCCAAAAATGAATACTTTTTTTACATAATTAAAAAGTTCTACTTTTGTTAAATTACAAAGAAGAAGCAGACTTGATGATAAAGGAGAGCATCTATCTCCAAAATAAGCACCAGACATTATGGCTCCACCTACAATGTTTAAATTAAGATTGGAAGCTTGAGCAATAATTACAAGGGGAATACCTATGGAACTTACAGTACCAAAAGATGTTCCAATTAAAAAGGATGTTATGGCACTTATTAAAAAGCAAAATAGTATAAATAAGTTAGGATTAATATATTTTAAAGAATAATAAACTATGGATGGTATTGTGCCACAGCAAAGCCAGGTACTGATTAAAACAGAAATTAATAATAGTATATGAATTATAGGTAAAGACCTTTTAGATTCAAAAATATATAGTTTGATTAAATCTTTTAGACTTTTATCTCTTTTTAGACCAACTAAAGAAAATAAAATTAAAGACAAGGTTAATCCATATCCCAAAAAAATATTATTAAAAACACTATAAACTAACATGATAATGGTGATAATAATAATTACAAAAATAATCATATAAAAACTTCTCCTAATTAATAAGTATAATTAAATTATAGAGAAATAATAAAAAAATAGTAATTAAATATATAAAAATATAAATGTAAATATAGAATATAAAAACATATAAGATGAGTTGCTAAATAATGGAATATAATATATACTCATATTAAAAAAGTGAATATGTAAGGTAGAGGTGCGATTTTTATTAGTAACAATAAGGAGTTAAGCAACTAAGAATTATTGTGAAAGGAAACGTCGCCGAAGTAAATAACTGAAGCTTTAAGGTTATTTAACTGGGGATGCATATAAGATATGTATCACTGTCACTAAGAAATTAGTGTTGAGCTATCATTTGGATTTATAATTTATGTAATTAAAGCCTTGATGATGACTCATCAAGGATTTTTTAATTTTAAAAAACCTAATCCTTATAATATTCACTAGAAAATATGAGGGGGAAAAAAGATGAAAAAAAGAAACTTTAGACTAATTTTCATGACAATTTTGATTTTCATAATGACAACAGCATTAACTTTTGCACAAGAAGTTGATGTTGCAGCTCAAAACGCAGCTAAATTTGGTATATGGACATTAGTACCACCAATAGTCGCAATATCATTAGCTTTTATAACTAAAAATGTCATAGTATCTTTAGTTTTGGGGATTATGTCAGGGGGATTTATATTAAATATAATGGGAAATAATCCATTTATGGCTATATTTTATTCATTCTTAGATTTAATTCAAAGGGCTGTAAATTCTTTAGCTGACCCATGGAATGCAGGTATAATTCTTCAAGTTTTAGCCATAGGTGGAGTTATAAATCTAGTTGGTAAAATGGGTGGAGCAAAAGCCATAGCTGAAGCTTTATCAAAAAGAGCTAAAAGTGCAAAAAGTGCACAGATAATAACTTGGGTAGCAGGACTTCTAGTATTCTTTGATGATTATGCTAACTCTTTAATTATAGGACCAATGATGAGACCTGTAACTGACAAAATGAAAATATCAAGAGAAAGACTTGCTTTTATAATAGATGCTACTGCAGCACCTGTTGCAGGAATAGCTATAATATCAACATGGATAGGTTTGGAAGTTGGACTTATAGGTTCAGCATTTGATTCAATAGGTGTAGACGCTAATCCTTTTGGTGTATTTTTAAGTACTATACCATTTAGATTTTATAATATATTAATATTAGGATTTATAGTAATTACAGCTTTACTACTTAAAGATTTTGGTCCAATGAGAAAAGCAGAACTTGAATGTAGAAAAGGTAGCTCAAATATTTCTTCAAATGAAGATGCCAATAAAGAATTAAGCAAACATGATGACATGGAACCTTTACCAGGAGTTAAACTAAGTATTTGGAATGCAATTATACCAATAGGAGCACTAATAGTAGGAGCACTATTTGCTTTTTATTATAGTGGATACACTACAATAATGGTAGGAGAAGATAGTGCAGTAATTCAAATTATGAAAAATTCACCAGCATCATTTGATGCCATAAAAGAAGCTTTTTCAAATGCTGATGCATCAGTAGCGCTATTTCAATCAGCATTATTTGCAGGAATAGTTGCCATGGTAATGGGTGCTTTCAAAAAAATATTTACTTTATCTGAAGCTTTAGATATATGGGTAGATGGTATGAAAACATTAGTTATAACAGGTGTTATATTAATATGTGCATGGTCTCTATCTTCAGTAATAAAAGAACTAGGAACTGCTAAATATTTAATTCAATTATTATCAGGGGCTCTACCACCATTTATACTTCCAAGTTTAATATTTGTACTTGGAGCGATAATATCATTTGCTACAGGAACTTCTTATGGAACAATGGGAATACTTATGCCACTAGCTATACCACTATCTTACTCAATAAATCCGGAGATATCATATATAATAGTAGCAACATCAGCTGTACTTACAGGAGCTATATTTGGAGATCACTGTTCACCAATATCAGATACAACTATACTTTCATCAATGGGTGCTGGATGTAATCATATAGACCATGTTAGAACACAAATGCCATATTCAATATTTGTGGCTGTTATAACTATAGTATTTGGATATATACCAGCAGGATTTGGCCTTCCTGTTTATTTAGTTTTACCGCTTGCCTTTGTAGCAATGTTTATAGGAATACAAATATTTGGAAAAAGTGTAGAAGTTGAAGATATTAACGGCAAAGAAGTATTAGATAATTAATAATAAGGGACTTAAATACTTTTGTATTTAAGTCTTTTTTTATGTAAATAATAAGCTATATGATTAAAAGGAGAAATTATTATGGCTTATGTAAATTTTAAAGAAGAAAATTATAAATTAAAAATTCAGCTAGATAAGAGAAAGAAAAATAATGATAAAAACTATAACTATATAGTTAAACATAAAAATGAAATGACAGATTATAATGCAGATAATAGATATAGTTATAAAAAATTAAATGGTGACTTCATAGGTAAAAAAGGTATTTTAGATGAACAAGATTTTTACAATATAGAAAATAAAGATATTTTATGTACAAATTTTAATGACTGTACTTTTGCCAACGTTAAGTTTATAAATTGCAAAATAATAGGTTGTAAATTTAATGATTGTAAATTTATTTATGGTGGAGTAATATTTGAAAACTGTATTTTTATTATGGAAAATTCCCTACAATCTCCTACACTAAATAACGAAACAAATTACTCTTGTGAGTTTTATAATTGTGAAGTTTATGGTGAATTTAAAAACTGTGATTTATCTTATGCAATATTTGAGAATTGCTTAATTAGAAATACTTTCTTTGAAATTACCATGATGAAAAGTACCATATTAAATACATGTGAACTTAATAAGATTAAAATATCAGATTGTGATTTAAGTGGATTTAAAACTCATAAATGTTATATTGTAGACTTTGAATTTGATGATAAATATAAAACTAAGCTGGATGAAAAAACTTTTTTTGATAAACTTGTAGAAATAAAAAAAGATAGAGGAGAAATAGAAGGTATATATATGACTTATGAAACCATAGCTGATAAATTTAAAGAAAATAGCTTAAATAATAATTTTGGAGAATATTATTATTTGTGTAAAAAAGAAGAGTATAAAGTATTAGATCCATGGCCTAAATTTATGTCATTTTTAAACAATGTTACTTGTGGATATGGAGAAAGACCAATGAATTCTTTATTATTTGGTATAGTTCAGATTATCCTATTTGCCCTTATATATTTATTTGTTGGTGTTGATATAAATGATGAATTTGTTGTATATAAATTGTCTAATATTATGAATTATGATTTTATTAAATTTATACAAGATTATAATCAAACTTTAGCACTAAGTTCTGGCATATTTTTAGGTGTAGGAGGATACAGTTGTGAACCAGTAAAACTATCACTTATGATATCAAATATTGAAATGATAATAGGAGTAATAATTATTGGTGTAGGAACAGGTACCATAGTGAGAAAGATTATTAGATAAAAATTTATTTGAATAAAGGAAATTTTATTTAAAAAGTAGAATTTATTAACTTGTACTGAAATTTTTCTATTAAAATAAGGGGGGATATTTTGAAAAATATTGAATTACTACAACATAATATAATAAAAGAAAAGAATATAACAAAAGCAGAAGAAATCAGTCCATATTTAAATTTAAGTAAAGATGAAGAAGTTAAGTTAAATGAAATACTAAAAAAGTATCCTATGTCAATAACGCCGTACTATTTGTCTTTAGTGGATTTTAATGACCCAGATGATCCCATAAAAAAAATGTGTATTCCTTCAATTGCTGAAACAGATTTAAGTGGTAGTTTTGATACAAGTGGAGAAGCAGATAATACAGTGGTCACTGGAGTTCAACATAAATATAGAGAAACTGTAATAGTATTGTCTACAAATCATTGTGCAATGTATTGTAGACATTGTTTTAGGAAACGTTTGGTTGGTTTGTCTGACGAAGAAATAGCGAAATATTTTGATGAAATGATAGAATATATTAAAGAACATAAAGAGATAAGCAATGTATTAATATCTGGCGGAGATTCTTTTTGTAACAGTAATGCAAAAATTGAAAAATATTTAAGAGAACTGATAGAAATAGAACATTTGGACTTAATTAGATTTGGTACAAGAATACCAGTAGTTTATCCTCAAAGAATTTCAAAGGATTATAATTTAAAAAAAATATTGAAAAGCTATTGCAAGAAAAAACAAATTTATGTAGTTACTCAATTTAATCATCCAAGGGAAGTTACAAAAGAAGCCAAAGAATCAATAGAAGCTTTAAAAGAAGCTGGTATTATTGTAAAAAATCAAACAGTATTATTAAAGGGAGTAAATGATAATAGTGAAACTTTAGGAAAACTATTAAAAAAACTAACATCTATAGGAGTTATTCCATACTATGTATTTCAATGTAGACCAGTTACAGGAGTTAAAAATCAATTTCAAGTTCCATTAAAAAGGGGTATTGATATTGTAGAAGGTGCAAAAAACATACAAAATGGTCAAGGCAAATGTTTTAAATATTGTCTATCGTCAACTAGGGGTAAAATTGAGATTATAGGTAAAACAGAAGATAATAAAATGATATTTAAATATCACCAAGCAAAATACGAAGAAGATAAAAGTAGAATATTTATAGAAGATATAGATGACAACCAAACATGGATATATTAAATAAAACATTATGTAAAAAATATTGGTATATTTTTTACATAATGTTTTATTTTTTTTATAGTACAAAATTAAATTTATAAGTTAAATATAGCAATATCTTACTATACATTGAAACTTAAATTGCTCTATAATATACATAAGATAGATAAAAAATATATATACAATTAAAACAAATTAATACTGTATTAAGCAACTTTCATATAAACATACAAGAAAGGAGCGTTAATATTTTTATGCCAAGTACAAGTAATGATGAAGTAAAACATATTAATCCTTATATCAGCAAGTCAATAGCCTATATAAATAATAATCTAAAAAATAAAATCACAATAAATGATGTTTGTCAGTATATAAATTTATCTAAATTTTATTTTTCAAGAATATTTAAAAAAGAAGTAGGTATAACTCCATATAGGTATATATTAAATTGTAAAATAGAAGCGGTTAAAGAAGATTTACATGCTGGAGTTGATGTTAATACAATTGTAAATAAATATGAATTTTATGATTTAAGTCATCTTAATAAGAACTTTATTAAGGTTTATGGAATAACTCCACTTGAATATCAAGAATCATGCAAAAAATCAAGTGGAGAGTTATGAAAAAAATAGTTGTTATTTTAAAATAGCTAAGAAATTATGTAATAATATTTATATAATTTACATAGTTAAATTAATTATTTTTTAAGGAGGTTTTTACAATATGGCTTTTACATTTTTTATGCCAAGTGTTAGTTTAATGGGACCAGGGTGTTCAGACAATTTACCAGATGAAATAAAATCAAGAGGATTTAAAAAAGCTTTAATAGTTTGTGGAAAAAGATCTGCTAAAAGTACAGAATTTAAAGGGATTACAGATAATTTAGCTGCTAATGGAGTTGAATTTGTAGTATATCCAGGTTCTCAGCCTAACCCAACTGTTACAAATGTAATGGATGGTGTTAAAATACTTAAAGACAATGGTTGTGACTTTGTTATATCATATGGTGGAGGTTCTCCTCATGACTGTGCAAAAGGTATAGCGTTAGTTGCAGCTAATGGTGGAAATATTAAAGATTATGAAGGTGTTAATGTTTCTAAAAAACCTCAACTTCCACTTATAGCAATAAATACTACTGCAGGTACAGCTTCAGAAATGACTATATTTGCAATAATTACTGATGAAGAAAGACATGTAAAAATGGCAATAGTTGATAAACATGTTAACCCAATTCTTGCAGTAAATGACCCTAACTTAATGGTTAGTATGCCAGCTTCTTTAACAGCTGCTACAGGAATGGATGCATTAACTCATGCAATTGAAGCTTATGTATCTACTGCTGCTACTCCAGTTACTGATGCTTGTGCGCAAAAAGCTATTGAATTAATACAACAATACTTAAGAGATGCTGTTGCTGATGGTAATAATATGGAAGCTAGAGATAAAATGGCTTATGCTGAATTCTTAGCAGGTATGGCATTTAACAATGCTTCACTTGGATATGTTCATGCTATAGCACATCAATTTGGTGGATTCTATAATTTACCACATGGTGTATGTAATGCAATATTACTTCCAGCTGTTCAAGAATTTAATGCTAAAGTTGCATCTCCACAATTAAAAGACTGTGCTAAATTTATGGGTGTAGATGTATCTGGTATGAGTGATGAAGAAGGTGCTGCTGCTTGTATAGCTGCTATTAGAAAATTAGCTGCTGATGTTAATATACCTAAAGGATTTGCTGAACTTGGAGCTAAAGAAGAAGATTTTGATATATTAGCTACTAATGCTTTAAAAGATGCTTGTGGTGCAACTAACCCAATTCAAGCTACTCATGAAGAAATAAAAGCAATATTAGCAAAAGTTATGTAATTTAAAACTAAATAGTTTTTTAGTTTATAGCTATAAAAAACCTCCCTGAATTTTTAGGGAGGTTTTATTTTAGACATACAGAAATATCAATAATAAGATTTTAGTTTATTAGAGAGTTTTCGTTTAATTCCTCTAAAATATAATCCACTTCATCTACAGCTAAATTATGTTCTAATCCATATCTTATAAGACAATCTCTTTTATTTAAAGTATTAAGAGTATATCCAAATCTTAATAGAAAATCCATAGATTCTTGATAATTTAAATTTAATCCAAAACATAACTTAATAGCAATATCTTTTGTAATTTTTGATTTATTATTTAATATATTACTCAATAATCCACTATCAAGAGAAGAGTTATTGACTATATTTGAATTAGTAAGATTTTTAGTGATAATTAATTCATGAAGGTAATGCACTCCTTCTTTCTTATCAGAGCAATTTTCTAGATATTCAGATAAATATAAATACTTATTTAAAATATCATGCTCTAAATATGCACTAGGATTAAAGTCTATATCTTCATAATATCTATCATCTCTCTCGTTAATAGTATTATTACTAAAAACCTTTATGCTAGAAGCGTTAAAAGGTGAATTTTTATTATTTAGTTTATTATTTGAAATATTGTTTAAAGTAAGAAAAGAAGACTCCTTATTACATTTAAAGCAAAAATTTTCTATTTTTTTAGAAAGAGCGATAATTTCCTTATTAATTAAAGTAGTATTTTCAAAGTTGTGTAAATAATTACATATATTCTCTAAAATTGATTTTTTCATATCATTACCCCTAATAAAATATTTAATAATTATAATTTAATTATAGCACAAAGAAACATATGAGAATTATTAATATAAAGGGATTAATGAACCTAGATCAAGAAGTTTTTCTTTGCTTAGAGATAAAATTTTCTTATTTTTACTTCTGACAAAGTTTTTTATTTCTAGATAATTTGGATGTTTGGATATATCTCCAAAGAATGCTAAAGTATCTTCACTAATAAGTCCACTACATCCACCAATAAAACCATAATTTAATTCAAATAAGTTAATATGACCGCTTTCTATTAAAAGGCAATCAATATTATGTTTTATTACTTCTTTATAAATGCCTTCATCAGATGTTATTAGAGAATTTTCATCAACTATACAAGTAGAGCACTTACAATAACCTTGCTTAACATGAATTTTTGTAAAGTTGTTTTCTTCAATAAATTGTAGTAATTTTTTATCTGTGTAATTAAAATTATGAATAGCTTTATTGCCAATGATAATTGCATTGTAAGCCACATTATAAGGATATTTATTTTTAATAATTGAGTCACCTGAAGATATATTAAAACCGAGAGGTGAGAGTACTTCATTATAATAGTTATATAAATTAGGACTTACTAAGATATTTTCATCATTTAATTTAATAAGATTAATATCTGGATGATAAGAAATTGCTTCATATGTTTCTTTGCATTTTTCACTTTTAATTATATTTACATTTATATCATGTAGATTTTTAATCATACTATTAGTTATTCGACCATCTACTAATGCTAAATTTATTTTTCTGTCTGGTATAAAAGATGATTTTACAAATTTCATATTTTATTCTCCTTATATTTTTCTTATTATAATATAAATCAAATAAAAAAAATAATCCATTAATTATTTTTATTAATGGATTATTTTTTAAACTATTATTTAAACATTTTTTCTTCATTATCTAAAACTTTATCTGCATCTATTTTTTTATCAATTGCATTTTTTATAGCTTCCTCGATGTTTTTTCCAGAGGCCATTAAACTAGTTGTGTTATAATTTATTTTGTCAAGAGTTCCAAAACAGAACTTGCACCCTGTTGTAAAGCAAAGCAATGTACTATGACCATCGTATTTTTCCTTTGAAATGTAGTCGGCTATAGTTATTGCATGGACTAGGTCCATGTTATCCATATTTTTAATAAATTTTATTTTATTTTTAGGTACAATTGTCTTTTCTTTGCTCTCATCTAACTTTATAATTGCTTCTACTTGGTTTAAATCTTTAATATAGACTCCTTTGTATTCATTTGAGTCATCTTTGTACATTATTCTATCTCCAAAATTCATAATAACACCTCCTTATAAATATTATAATGAAAAATTATGGTAAAAACATAAAGTAAAAAAATTATTATAAATATATTTAATTAAAAAAAGCCATGGGATGAACTGACCCTTCGTGTGGAACAATATAAAACAACCTAGGCTACCTTTTTCTTGTATTTTACAGGAGA
>ERZ827363.188-NODE-188-length-66178-cov-5.991002_pt1 | contig 66178 bp, 64 predicted proteins | sample MGYA00519776_ERZ827363 | MGnify/ENA primary metagenome ERZ827363 (study PRJEB31778, sample SAMEA3449288) | human gut metagenome | biome: human gut; feature: human-associated habitat; material: faeces | place: United Kingdom | collected 2010/2012 ... | reverse complement strand
TAATGGGTCTTGGAATAGACAAAGACTTACACTACAAACAAATGAAAGAATTAGAAGGTGGAGAAAAAGTTAAAGTATTACTTGCTCAAGCTTTATTCGGTAAACCAGAAATACTACTTCTTGACGAACCTACTAACCACTTAGATTTCAAATCAATCGAATGGTTAAACAATTTCATAATGGAACTTGAAGATTCTATCGTAATCGTTGTATCACATGATAGACACTTCTTAAACCAAATATGTACTCATATAGTTGACGTTGACTTTGGTCAAATCAAAATATACGTAGGTAACTACGATTTCTGGTATGAATCAAGTCAATTAGCTCTACAACTTATGAAAGATCAAAACAAAAAAGCTGAAGAAAAAATAGCTCAATTAAAAGAGTTCATCGCAAGATTCAGCTCAAATGCTTCTAAAGCAAAACAAGCGACTTCAAGAAAGAAACAACTTGAAAAATTAGAAGTATCAGAAATACAACCTTCAAGAAGAAGATACCCATACGTTGGATTCACTCCAGAGCGTGAAATAGGAAACGAAGTATTAGAAGTTGAAGGATTAACAAAAACTATAGACGGTGTTAAAGTTTTAGATAACGTAACATTCAGATTAGATAGAGATGACAAAGTTGCTTTCATGGGAGATGAAATGGCTATAACTGCATTATTCAACATAATAATGGGACTTGACACTCCAGATAGCGGTACTTTCAAATGGGGAGTTACAACTTCTCAAAGTTATCTTCCTAAAAACCACAACGAGTTCTTCGATGGTATCGAATACTCACTAGTTGACTGGTTAAGACAATACTCTGAAGAAAAAAGTGAAAGCTTCATAAGAGGATTCTTAGGAAGAATGTTATTCAGTGGTGAAGAAGCATTAAAAGAAGCTCACGTTTTATCAGGAGGAGAAAAAGTTAGATGTATGTTCTCGAAACTAATGCTTTCAAACGCTAACGTATTAGTTTTAGATGACCCAACTAACCACTTAGACTTAGAATCTATAACTTCAGTAAATAAAGGTTTAGAAAAATTCCCTGGAGTATTATTATTCAGCTCTCATGACCACGAGATGATACAAACTCTAGCAAACAGAATAATAGAGTTCACTCCAAACGGAATAATGGATAGAAAAACTACTTTAGAAGATTATCTTGAAAATAAAGATATACAAAAGAAATTAAAAGAGATGTACGCTTAATTTAAAGTTTTGAAAAAAGGCTATTGCATTAATATGCAATAGTCCTTTTTGATGTTTATGATATAAAATATTCTACATTACCGTAGTATTCATAATTATTAAAATTCGGAACTGTGGAATCAAATTTAACGTAAATAGGTGCATTTACTAATTCAGGAAAATTATCAAATAATACGCTATCACCATAGATTATTGCAGCTAAAGCCATTTCCATATGAGATTTAAATATTTTATAACGTTTAGCAGCACTTTCAAAGTCCTCACAACCTACATATGCATAAAAAATTAGCATAGGAGGTGCATTATCAGGTAGAAGCCATCTACCTAAAACCTCATCACGCAAATCTTGGTCTATTGCAGAGTAATTATATACATTGCCTATATCTAAAAAAAGCATTCCAGTCTCATCAGAATGAGTAAGAGTATATTTTCTACCTTCCACAGGTCCATTTTCTGTTACAGGATCTATAAGCGTAATTTCAAGTTTATCTGGAGTAAATTCCATATTATCACCAACCTTCAAGTTTTCATTACTTTATTATATAGATGAGATAGTGAATATGTTCTAAAATGAGCCTTTCTAAAATAAGCGAAGGTGAAAAGTATTGTAATTTAAAATGAAATAATAGAGGAATTATAAATTATTGTATAGAATTATGTAATAACTTATTAGATTATGTATGGGGAGTATCATGTACTATAAGTTAAGAATTCAAAAGAAAGGTGAGGGCCTATGAGAGATGAAAAAGATATTTGTATGTTTTGTGATGAAGAGATAGAGGAAGGAGATAAGGTAGAATGTAAAAAATGCAAAAGTGTATATCATAAAACTTGTTTTGATGAATTGCAACATGTATGTATGGAGTGCGGAGAAGATAGTGATTTAAATGAAAAAGAGTTAAAAGAAAGCAATTTGAATGAAAATAGTACAAGTGTAAATACTAATTTGGATAAAAATGAACAAGAACATATTACACAACAAAATAGTAATAAAATTTATTGTACAAAATGTGGAGAAGTAATAAATGAAGGACAATTATTTTGTGGTAAATGTGGAACAAAAGTAGATGGCAAAGAAGTAAATCAAAAACAAGAAAATGACGAAAAGATTAATAAGTATACTAAATCAAAATCTAAGAAAAAATATATTATTGGAATAATATCAGTAGCAATAATTATAGTAGTAGCAATTTTAATAAATAACTCAATTGAAGCAGAAAAACAAGCAGAAGCAAGAAGTGAATATTTAGAATCTGTAAAAACATATCAAGCAGTTTTATTAATAGCAGGAATTAATTTAGAAGATATAGCAGATACAACTCAAAAATATTGGCAAGAAAATATATTTGAACATAAACATGGATCAGATATAAACGTAGCAATTCAAAACGCATTTGATGATAAAAGTTCACAAATTTCAAAAGCAAAAGAATATGATGAGAGTATAAAGGAATTATATACAAAATTAAAAGATATTCCAGAAGGAAGTGAGGATTTATCAAACTTATTAAATATTGTAACAAATTCATACAACTCATATACTGATTTTTATGATTTAGCGATTTATCCCGAAGGTAATTATACGCAGTATTCAGATAATAATAACCAACGAACAAATGATTTTTTAGATGATTACAGAGAGTTAAAAAATTATATAGAAACAGATAAAGAATTTGATACGCTTGAATCTGAAAGTGATACTAGTGAATAATTTATATTTGCTAAAAATATATGATAAAAAATTACTAGAGTTTATATTCTAGTAATTTTTTTTAGCTTATATAAAAAAATTCAAATATTCTATGTAATATCGAAAAATGTCAACTTATAAATTATAATGTAAACAAAATATACATCACATATAAAAAATATTTTACAATGATAATATACATATAAATATGTTAAAACTATGTAAAGAAAAGACAAGCGTTTTGTTAAGAAATTGTAAAATAAAACTCCAAGTGTTAAGACTACGTAAAAATTAATCAGAATATATTGAATTTACTGAAAATTATTATATAATTTAATTAACAATATAATAATAACTTAACAAAATAAAAGCAATCTAAAACCAAAATTAGTATAGGGGGTAACGATTATGACTGGTGTAGCTTGGATTTTTATGTCAGTGGCGTTTGTTGTTATTTTAGGAACTGCAGGTTTAGCATTGAAAAAAATTGTCGGAAATCAATAGTTCACAATTTAAAAAATAACTTTATTTAGGATTTATTTAAATTAATAAATTAAAATTTTAAAAAGGATAATTCACCATCCAAACACGATAAAGTGTCAAAAGGAGTATAAATCTAGCTGCAAGATTTATACTCCTTTTTAAAATGTTTAAAATAAAGATTGTAAAAAATATAATAAAAATATATATAATAATATGTTATGAAAAAAATAATTTTTATACAAAAAAACTACAATATTTGCATGGCAAAAATAGTATAATTATATTAAATAAGAATATGGAGGTATGCTATGAGAGATTTTACGAACTATGAATTTAGTGAGAATGAATATATAGAAATACACGACACATATGAAGATAATAGCATTATAGATACATATAACGAAAATGATTTTGAGGTTGAAGTTGAAGAAGTTAAAATAGATGACACATATACAGAATGAGAAATATCCCCAGTTATAATAGCTGGGGGTATTTTTTGCTTAGAATAAAGATTTCTTTATTGCAAAATATAGATATATCTATAAATTTTTCAATATATACTGCAAAACTGTAGAAATTTTGGGAAAATATGTATAAAATAATACTTATGTAAATTTAAAAAGGAGGATTTATGAGTAATATTGCTTTAATCGGTTTTGGGGAAGTTGGGAAATCTTTTATAAAATTATTACAAATAAAAAAAGATTTGTTACCTAAAAATACAAAGTTAAAATACGTTATAAAAAGAGATGGCGGCATTTACAATAAAGATGGACTTGATATAGATGAGATAATCAAATACACAAGTTCAAATAACAAAATACAAAACCATCCTTTATGGTCAGATATATCATTTAAAGACATATTAAAAAATAAAGACGTAGATATTTTAATAGAGCTTACAAGCACAAATATAATAAATGGTGAACCAGGATACGCTCATATAAAAGGTGCACTGGAAAATAAAATAAATGTTGTAACAGGAAACAAAGGACCTATTTTGCTTTACTATAACGAGCTTAAAAATTTAGCTCTAAAGAACAATGTAGAGTTAAAAATAGGATGTACAACAGGGGGAGCACTTCCAAGTATAAATGTTGGGACTAAGGATGTATTAGGAGCACAAGTTACAGAAATTATAGGTGTTTTAAATGGGACAACAAACTTTATATTAGAAGAAATGTTAAAAAACAAAGTTGAATACAAAGATGCCTTGAAAAAAGCTCAAGATTTAAATATTGCAGAAAAAGATCCTTCGCTAGATGTTTTGGGGATTGATACGGGGATTAAAATGGCTATTTTGAGCAAGGTTATATGGGATGTTGACTTTGAATTTGATAAATTAGATATTAAAGGAATAACAGATATTAAATTAAATGATTTATTATTAGATAATTTTTCAGGTAAAAAGACAAAATTAATTGGGAGAGCCTTTTACTTAAACGGGAATTTTGAATTTGAAGTAAAACCGATATCAATAGATAAATATCACCCTCTTTATTTTGTGGATGGAAAAAACAAAGGGGTACATTATAAAACAGATATCTTAGGGGATATAACAGTAATAGGTGGTGCATCATCACCTCTAAACGCAGCAGCTGCAATACTTAGAGATTTACTTAATATAACGAAATAGGAGATGATAAAATGTCGCATATAAGTGCAAAAAAAGAATACAAAAATTTAGTAGATAGATTAAATAAATTTCCACAAGGTGCGCCTGAATCAAAAACGCTTTATCAAATACTTAGTGTTTTATTTACAGAAAGAGAAGCTGATTTAGTATCACAACTTCCAATAGGGGCTTTTAGGGTTAAAACAGCAGCTAGAATTTGGACAATGACATATGACGAAGCTCTAAAAGTACTAGATACTTTGGCATCAAGGGCGATACTTTTAGATATTGAAGATGAAAAGGGGAAAAAATACATATTACCTCCACCAATGGCAGGATTTATAGAATTTGCTCTTATGAGAACTAGGGGAGATATAGATCAAAAATTACTATCAGAACTTTACTATCAATATTTAAATGTTGAAGAGGATTTTATAAAGGATTTATTTTATTCATCAGAAACTAAATTAGGTAGAGTTTATGTTCAAGAAGAAGTATTAACTAATGAAAATCAAGTCGATATACTTGATTTTGAAAGGGCAACTCATATAATAGAAAGTTCAAAACATATAGCAGTTGGTATGTGTTATTGCAGACATAAGATGCAACATATGGGCATGGCATGTGATGCACCTATGGATATATGTATGACTTTTGGAAATACTGCAAACTCACTAATACAAAATAATTACGCAAGACGAGTTGATGCTGTTGAATGCAAGGAGCTTTTACATCAAGCTTATGAGCATAATCTTGTTCAATGTGGTGAAAATGTAAGAGAGGGAGTTACATTCATTTGTAACTGCTGTGGATGTTGTTGTGAGGCACTTTTAGCAGCTAAAAAATTCGGTAATATGCATCCAGTTCAAACTACAGCTTTTTACCCAAGTGTAAATGATGAATCTTGTGTAAAATGTGGCAAATGTGAAAAAGCATGTCCAATAGATGCTATAAGTCTAATTAAAGACGAAAATGGAAATAAAAAGGTAGATATAGATTATGACGTATGTTTAGGATGTGGGGTTTGCGCTAGAAATTGCCATAAGGGAAGTATAATTTTAAAAAGAAGGCAAGAAAAAATAATAACTCCATCGAGTTCAGTACATAGAGTAGTACTTCAAGCGATTGAAAAAGGGACTTTGCTAGATCTTATTTCAGAAACTGAGGCTTTTAAAAATCATAGAGTCATGGCTTCTATACTTTCTGCAATTTTAAAAATGTCTCCAGTAAAACAACTTTTAGCAAGGGACCAAGTAAAATCAATATACCTTGATAGACTTCTTAGAGTAAAAAAATAGTTTTTGAATTTTAAGATATTATTGCTATTCATATAAATTTAATAAATTGATTATAATGTGTAAATAAAATAAGAAAAGGAGATATTGCAAGGAATTATGAAAAAAGTAAAATTTATCTATAATCCAAACTCAGGAGATAAAAGAATAAAAAATGAAATAGACACTATAATTCAAATATATCAAGCATATGGATATTGTGTAGTGCCGTATAGACTTACAAAAACTCGTCCAAATGAGGACGCTTTTTGGGATATAGATGATAATTACGACCATGTATTATTATCTGGTGGCGATGGGACTATAGATTTACTTATAAATATAATAAAAAAGCTAGAAATAGACATTCCTATAGGAATACTACCTTCTGGAACTGCAAATGACTTTGCAAATGCTATAAATTACCCACACGATGTTAAAAAGTGTATTGAAAAAATAATTTCATCAAAACCTAAATACGTCGATATAGGAAAAATAAACGATAGATATTTTATAAATGTCGCTAGTGCCGGTATGTTTACTGATGTTTCGCAAAAAATTAATCCAGATTTTAAAAACACTATCGGTAAAGTCTCTTATTATATAAAGGGAATTGAAGAAGCTTTAAATATGAGACAATTTAAAATTAAAGTAACTTCAGATGAGATGAATTATGATGGCGATATGTATCTTATGCTTGTGTTTAATGGAAAAAGTGCTGGAAATATAAATCTAGCTTATAAAGCAGAGATAGATGATGGATACTTAGATGTAATTATTGTAAAGGGGATGCCAATACCAAAGACATTGCCGCTTTTAATAAATATATTAAAAGGTGAACATCTTGAAGGATATAACGAAAATGAAATACTATTTTTCAAGACTAAGAAAGTAACTATTGAATGTGAAGATAAACTTGGAACCGATATAGATGGTGAAAAAGGGCCTGATTTCCCTCTTACAATAGAATGTATTAAAGATGGAATACAACTTTTAGGATATGAATAAAGATATAAAAAAGGGGTGGTATTATGGGGAATAAAATTGGAATTATATATTTTTCTGGAACTGGGAATACAAAATTTGTAGCTCAAAATATAGCAAAAAAACTACAACAATGGGGTGAAGAATTAGATTTAATAAATATCGAAAAAGACAAAATAATACCGACTCACTATAAATATCTTATAATAGGCGGACCTATTTATATAGATAGATATCCTGAAATTTTAATTAAATATGCAAGAGATAATTTAAAAAATTATAAAAATAAATGTATGTTATTTGCGACACAGGCATCTGAAAAAGATTCAACTGCATATCAACATTTTATTAATAATATGCCAAACTTAAACGTAACTTACTGTATATACGTTCCTATGCCAAATAACGTGTATAATTTCTTTTTTAAAAGAACAGAAGACGAAAAACAAGATCAAATGATAACTAACGTCGATGATATTATAGAAGCTAGTTTAAAATCGTTTTTAGACGGTGAAATGAAATTATACCCTAGAAATAAATTTATTGTATTTATGATTAATTTAGTTTATAAAATGGTTTATCCTATGTTTATAAAATCAATAAACAAAAAAATCAATATAGATAATGATAAATGTATAAATTGTAAACTATGCGAAAAATCATGTCCAGTTGGATGTATAAAAATAGATAAAGTTGCGAGCTATACTAAGGATTGTTTATTTTGTCAAAGATGTATAAATATTTGTCCTAAAAATGCATTTACATATAAGAATAAAGAGCTTTCACAATATAAACCTAGATTTAAGGTAGAGAAAACAAAATAGATTCAATACGTTATGGTTATGGTAATATAGAGATACCTGATTTTAAACAAAAGTATAGAAAATATATACTGTTTAAAATTGGGTATTTTTTGCATAAAGTAGAATTTTATATATATAAAAAGGATTATTTATAGAAATATAGAATTTTTTGTAATAGGAAAATTAATATGCAGAAATTATGTTAAATAATACTTATTAGAAGGAGGATATATATGAGCGGGAGTATATTTGTAGTAAGTGAAGATAACAAAATTTTAGAGCTTAAAGAAAGTAAGTATGAAAATGAAGCTATATTTCAAGAGTTAATAGAAAAATATCCAAATATATTAGCTGGAGATCAAATTTCACCAGATAATCCAAGAAAATGGATTTTTATTGCAAGAGAAATGGGGGTTCCAGGAGAAGATGGTGGAAATGATAGATGGTTTTTGGACCACTTATTTATAGACCAAGATGCGATACCAACTTTTGTAGAAGTGAAAAGAAGTAGTGATACGAGAATAAGACGTGAAGTTGTTGGGCAAATGTTAGACTATGCAGCGAATGCAATTAAATATTGGTCAATAGACACTATTAGAGATTTATATGAACAACAAAACAAAAGTATTTGTGATGAATTAGATATAGATGAAAAAAGTGAAAATTTATTTTGGAACAATGTAGAGAGTAATTTAAAAGAAGGTAAAATAAGGTTACTATTTGTAGCAGATGAAATACCAGATTCTTTAAAAAATATAATACAATTTTTAAACAATCAAATGGTAAATACTGAAGTACTTGGTGTAGAAATTAAACAGTTTGAATCAGATCGTAAAATAAAGACATTTGTACCTACAATAATAGGCAAGACAAGCAGTTCTATAGCTGTAAAAAATAAAACTTCATGGACTGAAGAAGGGTTTTTGATGGCAGTAAAAGATGTAGATGAAGAATTAGTGGATGTTTGCAATGCTATATTAGCTGGATTTAGAAGTTTTGGATGTGAAATAAATTGGGGAAAAGGAAAGAAAAGTCCAAGTTTTGTACCTTCATATACTAAAAAACAAGAAAATAGATTATTTGCAGTATATGCTTATCCATCATCTGTTAAAATGGAAATCTATTTTAAATTTTATAAAGAACCATATTTTAATCAAGATAAAAAGCAAGAAATAAAAGAAAAACTTAATGAGATTTTTGAAATAAGTTTAAATGATAGTGATTTGCTTACAAGACCAAGTATATATATAGATAAATTAAAAGATAAAGATAAGATGAGATCTTTCTTAGATTATTTTAAGGAATTAGTTAAAGGGTTAAAAGCAAGTCCTAAGAATTAAGAAACAAGTTATAGTTATATATAATAAAATGGAATCAGCATATATGGCTGATTCCATTTTTGTATTTATTTAAGCTTATTTACTTTCTAATTTAAAAGAGCTTTTTAATGGAACTATTCTATTGAATACTAATTTATCATCAGTAGTGTATTTAGTATCAACACTGTAGAATCCATTTCTAACAAATTGGAATTTGTCAAGTGGTTTAGCGTCTTTTATTTGAGTTGGTTCAACATAACCTTGTAAAACTTCAAGTGAATTAGGGTTTATTTGATCTAAGAAGTGTTTACCTTCATTTTCTGGATCATTATCTAATATTAATGGCTCGAATAATCTAAATTCGCAAGGTACACAGTTGTTTGCATCTACCCAGTGAACAGTTCCTTTTACTTTTCTTCCAGTAAATCCAGAACCACTCTTAGTTTCAGGGTCATAAGTACCGTGGATTTCAACTATTTCTCCATTTTCATCTTTTACAAAGTCTGTACATTTAACGAAGTAAGCACCTTTTAATCTAACTTCATTTCCAACGAAGAAACGTCTATATTTTTTAACTGGTTCTTCCATGAAGTCATCTCTTTCGATGTAAAGTTCTCTACTGAATGGAACCATTCTTGTACCAGCTTCTTCATTTTTAGCCATGTTTTCAACTTCTAACATTTCAGTTTGACCTTCTGGATAGTTAGTTATAACTAATTTTAAAGGTTTTAAAACTGCCATAGCAAGAGGAGCTTTTTGTTGTAAGTCTTCTCTTAAGAAGTGATCTAAAAGTCTAGAGTCAACTGTAGAGTCAGCTTTAGCAACACCTATTTCATTACAGAATGCTCTTATAGCTTCTGGAGTGAAACCTCTACGTCTAACACCTGATATAGTAGGCATACGAGGGTCATCCCATCCATCAGTTACACCTTCGTCAACTAGTAATTTTAATTTTCTTTTACTCATAACTGTGTTTGTTAAGTTAAGTCTAGCAAACTCAATTTGTCTTGGAACACTTTCCATTTCGCATTCTCTAACAACCCAATCATAAAGTGGTCTTTGATCTTCAAATTCTAGAGTACAGATAGAGTGAGTTATTCCTTCTATAGCATCTTCTAGAGGATGAGCAAATGAATACATTGGGTATATGCACCATTTATCACCAGTATTGTGGTGAGTGCTGTGAGAGATTCTGTATATAACAGGGTCTCTGAAGTTTAAGTTTGGAGAAGACATATCTATTTTAGCTCTTAAAACTTTTTCTCCATCTTTAAATTCACCATTTTTCATTCTTTCGAATAAATCTAAGTTTTCTTCTATAGATCTATTTCTGTATGGACTTTCTTTACCTGGTTCAGTTAAAGTACCACGAGTTTCTCTTATTTCTTCTTGAGATAAATCACATACATATGCTTTACCTTTTTTGATTAATACGATAGCTCTTTTGTACATTTCATCGAAATAGTCAGATGCAAAGAATAAGTTATCCCAGTTAAATCCTAACCACTTAACATCTTCTTTAATTGAGTTTACATACTCTTCATCTTCTTTTAAAGGATTAGTATCATCAAATCTCATATTTACTTTTCCGTTAAATTCGTTAGCTAATCCAAAGTTTAAGCAAATTGACTTAGCATGCCCTATATGTAAATATCCGTTTGGCTCTGGTGGGAAACGAGTTATTATAGAATCGTGTTTACCAGAAGCTAAGTCGTCTTTAATTATGTTTTTTATAAAGTTAGTACGATTATTTTCGCTTGACATAATAATTACCTCTCATTTTCAATTTTTAATTTTAATATGTATAAATTTATTATAATTCATATTATTAATTTTAATTCAATATTGAAAAAAAATAAAGTATATTTAATTAAATTAAGTAAAATAACGAATTAAATAAATTTTTTTTTATAAATTCTAACAAAGTCTACTAAATATAAGATATCTAGATTTTATATAAAAATATAAACTATTTTGGAAAAAATAGTTTTAAAATTATATATTTGGAAAAAATAATTAATGAAGTTAAAGGTTCATTAACTTTTTAAGTAAAATTATATATATAAGTACAAATTGTATTTAAAAATATATGATTATATAATATAATTGTCTAATATTAGAAAATTATTCTGATATATATGCTTGTCTAGTATATCACAAATTAAAAAAAAATAAAATTTATTTGGAAGGAGAAAAAATGAAAAAATATTTAAAATCGTATGGAATTGCTTTTATAATAGTTGCAATATACTCATTTATCAAATTACCAGTACTTAGACTAGATTTCACATCAGGTTTTACAACTTTAATACTATTTTTCGTATTAGCTGGAATAATCGATATGATGCTTGATAGAGGCGCAAAAGCATCAAAACTTGCAAAAAACAACTTTATAATCGCATTAATATTATTAGTTTTAGTTATAGTTGTTCCATTTTTTATAACTACACCTATATTACATGCAAGCGCATATAAAAACTTAATTGGAGAAGTAACTGAAAGTGAATTTACAGAAGATGTGAGTCCAGTAAATGTAAATGATATACGTATTGTAGATGAAGGTATGGCGATGAAACTTGGTGAAAAGAAAATCGGAGAAATACCAGCAATAGGTAGTGTTTCACAACTTGGAACTTTCCACATACAAAGTGTAAATGGAGAGCTTTACTGGGTTGCACCACTAGTACATAGAGACATAATAAAATGGATTACTAACTTAGACGGTACTGACGGATATGTAATGGTATCAGCTACAGACCCTCAAGATGTAAGACTAGTTCAATCACTAGACGGCAAACCAATAAAAATAAAATATCAGCCAGAAGCATATTTCTTACAAGATTTACATAGATATCTTTATTTAAAAGGTATTGTAAATTACGGTATGACAGAATTTACACTTGAAATAGACGACAATGGCAGACCATATTGGGTTGTAACTTTATACGATCACAAAGTCGGTTTTTCAGGTTCTGATGCAGTAGGAGTTGCAATACTAGATGCACAAACTGGTGACTTAAACGTATATGATATAGAAAATACTCCAAAATGGGTAGATAGAATTCAACCAGAATCTCTAGTAATAAACCAAATAAAAGACTGGGGATTATATGTAAAAGGATTTATAAACTCAGTATTTTCAGAAGAAGGTGTATTAGTTCCAACAGAAGGAGCATCATTAGTATATGGTAATGACGGAAAATCATATTGGTATACAGGTATAACATCTTCAGGTGGAGATGAATCTACAGTAGGATTTATGTTAGTAGATTCTAGAACAAAAGAAGCAAAACTTTATATGCAAACAGGTGCAACAGAAACTGCAGCTATGACATCTGCAGAAGGTAAGGTACAAGAAAAGAATTACGAAGCTACATTCCCAGTAATGTACAATATCTATGGAACACCTACATATGTATGTGCACTAAAAGATAAAGCGGGGCTTGTTAAGAGTGTTGCATTTATATCAGTAGAAGACTATAGTGTGTTAGGTGTTGGAGATAATAAAAAAGAGGCTCTAGCGGCTTATAAAGATGCATTAGAGTCTGATGGTGAGGACTTAAAATTTGAAACAGATAAAGATGATGTTGTGCTTAATGATAAAATACAAAGAATAAGTGCAGATGTTCAAGGCGGAGCTACAACTTATTACTTCACTTTACAAGATAACAGCAAATTTATATTTAAAGGGACTTCAAAAGTATCTAATGAACTTCCTTTAACAAATGTAGGCGATAATGTAGTTGTCACTTATACAAAAACTGATGCTACTACAATAAATATAACTAAATTTGAAAATAACAGTATTTTAGGTAAGTTATCTACAAAAACTGAGTCTAAAAAAGATAAAAAATCATCAGATGAAAATAATGATAAAACTTCAAATGATAATAATTCTTCTAAATCAGAAGACACAAAACAAAATGATTCAAATAGCACACAAGATAAAGAAAATAAAAATAATTAACAAGTTAATAATACATTAAATAAAAAAGAGGGCTAATAATTAGTCCTCTTTTTTTATGTAATTAATATAATATATTAAGAAAAAATAACATCTTATGGAGAGATTAACATGAATTTACTTGAAAAAGAGATACTTTTTATGGTTAGTAGACTACGATGTTTGACAGAAAGTCAATTTAACAAGATATACAATTATAAAAGAGAATCAAAAAGAAAGACTCTTAGAAAAACATTAAGAAGAATGTGTAATGATTATATATTAGTTAAATTTCCATGCAATATAAATTACAGGGGGTATAAAGAAAATTCTTATTTGTATTATATTAATGGGAGTTGTGAATATTATGAAGGAGATGATTTGATAAAAACTTTAATTGGCTCAGATGTAGCAGTCAGGTTGAAATTAGCAAATTTTGAAATGGTTAGGTTCTATAGAAATATAAATATTGGAGAACATAACTATAATTTATATATTGAATATATAGATACTTTTTATAGGAGAAAGCAAGTCTTATTTGATATAGCTTTTAATGATAAAATCGACCTTTCTAAATATGAAACTTTAAAATTTGATATTCAAAATACCACAATTCCTTTTTTTATGATGCCAAATGTAATTGTAGTTACAAATAATTTAAAGGAATATTCAAATTTGGAATACGTGCCAAAGAATGTTTTTTTCACAGACACGTCTTTACAAAACTTATTTAAATATTTATAATATATAGAAAAATTAGACTTGTTATTTAAAAATAACCACATTGTGGAAAATAATGGTTGCAAAATATACAATAATATGATTAAATTATATTGATAATTTAAATAAAAGATTACAAACCTAGGGTAGAGGTGCTTTAAAATAAGAGTATTTATAAGGAGCTGGCAAGTTGAGATTTATAAAGAAAGGATTTTAGAGCCGAAGTTGTAAACTTGGCGAAGTTTACTGCTGGACTTATGCATAAGATGTATAAGGCTGTCACTTTTGTGATGAGCTACAAGGTTTACTTTGATACTTAAACGTCCAAAGTATACCTTTGGACGTTTTTTAATACCCAAAAGGATTAAGGGGGAAAAATAATGGGTGATATAATTGTACAAAAATATGGTGGAAGCTCAGTTGCAACAACTGAAAAAATAATAACAATTGCAAAAAGATTGATAGAAAGAAAAAAGACAAATCCTAAAATAGTAGTTGTAGTTTCAGCTATGGGAGATACTACAGACGATTATATAAGTCTTGCTAAAGAAATAACAGATACTCCAGATAAAAGAGAACTAGATGTACTTATGTCTACAGGAGAAATGATTTCTGCATCACTTTTAGCAATGAGTTTAAAATCTATGGGCTGTGATGCAATAAGCTACAATGCTTATCAATTAGACATTCAAACAAGTGGTACTCATGGAAAATCTTTAATAGATGATATAGATGTTAGTAAAATTGAAAAAAGTTTAGATGAAGGCAAAATAGTAGTAGTAACAGGATTCCAAGGGTTAGACGATATAGGTGATATAACTACTTTGGGTAGAGGTGGCTCTGATACATCAGCAGTAGCTCTTGCAGTAAAATTAAATGGTAAATGTGAAATATATACAGATGTAGATGGAATTTATTTCACAGATCCTAGAAAATTTAAAGATGCTAAAAAATTAGAAGAGATAGAATATGAAGAAATGCTAGAACTTGCTAGTTTAGGTGCACAAGTAATGCATTCAAGAAGTATAGAGCTTGCTCAAAAATATCAAATAGAATTATATGTAGGTTTATCATGTAGTGATATAAAAGGAACATATATAAGGGGGATGAAAAATATGAAATTAGAAGATAAAGTAATAACAGGACTTGCAACAAGTGATGACGATGTTGCTATAACTATAGATATAGATGAAGAAAAAATAGTTGATTTATTTGAAAGTATAGCAAATGAAAATATAAGCATGGATATGATAAGTCAAACTGCTCCAATTAATAGTTCAAATATAACTGTTTCATTTACAATACCAAAAGAAGACTTAGTTAAAGCAAAAGAAATAGTTTCAAAATATGTTTTAAAAAATAAAATTATAATCGATGAAAATATAACAAAATTATCTTTAGTAGGATTAGGAATGAAACACACTAGCGGTGTAGCATCAAAAGTATTCAACATCCTTAGAAAAAACGGAATAAAAGTAAAATTAATAACTACATCAGAAATAAGAATAACTTGTGCTATAAGTTCTAAAGATACACATGCAGCTGTACAAGGAATAGCAAGAGAATTTAATATATAGAAAAGCTTTTGAAATTTAGGAGGACAATTATGAAACTTCAAGGAACTATGGAAATAAAAGACAATGTACTTCATATAGGTGGGGTAAATACTCTAGATCTTGTTAAAAAATATAAAACTCCTCTATATGTATTTGATGAAGAATTAATAAGAAATAAATGTAGAGAATATATAAAATCCTTTAAAGTAAAAGAAAATGGAAATAAAGTAGCTTATGCAGGTAAGGCATTTTTAACTAAATATATGTGTAAGTTAGTTTGTGAAGAGGGACTTTGCCTAGACGTTGTCTCAGGAGGGGAACTATATACTGCATATAAAGCTGGGATGCCAATGGAAAATATATTATTCCATGGAAATAACAAAACTGTAGATGAAGTAAAACTTGGAATAGAATTAGGAGTAGGAAGATTTGTAGTAGATAATTTCTATGAACTTGATTTAATAGAAAAATTTTGTTTAGAAAACAATAAAACTCAAAAAATCTATTTTAGAGTAACTCCAGGAATAGATGCCCATACTCATAAATATATAAGAACAGGTCAAATTGATTCTAAGTTCGGTTTTGCACTTATAAATGGAGATTTTTATAAAGCAGTAGAAAAAGTAAAACAATATAAAAATATAGAACTTGTAGGAATACACGCTCATATAGGTTCACAAATTTTCGAAATAAAACCATTCTTAGATGAAGTAGAAATAATGCTTAAATTATTAAAAGAAGTAAATGAAAATAACGACGATATAAATCTTACAGAAGTAGATTTAGGTGGAGGAATAGGTGTTTATTATACAGAAGAAGACAAACCTAAAACTATAAGTGAATTCTGTGAAGCTATAATAAATAAAGCAGATGAAGTTTGTGAAGAATTAAATATAAAACGACCTACACTGCTTATTGAACCAGGTAGATCGCTTGTAGCAAATGCAGGAAGCACAATCTATACAGTGGGTTCTATAAAAGAAATCAAAAATGTAAGAACTTATGTAAGTGTAGATGGAGGTATGACTGATAATATAAGACCATCTCTATATCAAGCTGATTATGAATGTGGTATAGTGAATAAAATTAATAAAACTGGACATAATCATAAAGTAACAATAGCTGGAAAATGCTGTGAAAGTGGAGATATCTTGATATCAGACACAGAAATAGGCGATATAAACAGTGGAGATATTCTTATAACTACAACAACTGGAGCTTATGGATATTCTATGGCTTCAAACTATAATAAAATACCAAAAAATCCTGTAGTATTTGTACAAAATGGTGAAGATAAATTGGCTTGTAAAAGACAAAGTTATGAAGATTTACTAGCATTAGAAGTATAAAAGTTACAATTATGATATTTTAAGTTACAATTATGACGATTGATATTTTGTATTATGTAGTTATATAATTAATTTAACACTTAGAAAGTTTAATTAAGTTTTCTAGCGCTTATGGAGGTATAATTATGAAGAAAAAATATCTAATTATAGTAATTGTATTGATGATATTTGCTGTTGGATGCAACAACAAAGAATCAACTGCTTTTAAAGAAGGGCAAACGGCACTTGAAAATCATGAATATGATAAGGCTAAAAAATACTTATCTGATGTTTTAGAACAAGATTCAAAAAATGAAAGTGCAAGATGCATGTACATACAAGCTACTAAAATGTCTAAAGCAGAGTATTATAAAAATAAAGGACTTTACGATAAATCACTAGATAATTTAGATGGGTTAGTAAATTTAGAAAATGGCTCACAAAAGATAAAAGTTGAATCTCAAGAATTAAAAAAGGAAGTAGAAAAACTTAAAAGTGAAGAAGAAGAAGCTTCAAATATAAGAAAAGCAAATGCAAAAGAAGTAGCAAAAAAAGCTGTAGAAAAATCAGAAGAAGAACTTTATATTTGGCAAAAGAATCAAGAAAACAACTCTAATACAGAAGATGATGACAACAATCAAGATGGAGATTCTTCTGATACAAGTATAATAGATAATATAAAAAATGCATTAGGTGGTTTATTTAATTTCTAAAAAGTTAGAAATTAAATAAACAAATGAAAAGTTGCCGCTTACGGCAACTTTTTTTTGATTACACCTTGTTAATTAGCTAAACTTATATTACAATAAGTTTGCTAAAGCCATAGAAAAAATGAACTATGTTTAGATAGATTTAAAGGAGAAACAATGAGGATTAATAAATATATTGCACTTTGCGGAGTTGCATCTAGAAGAAAAGCAGAAGAATTAATACTTGCAGGAAGAGTGACAGTAAACGATGAAGTTATGACTGAACTTTCTTATAAAGTAGATGAAGAAAATGATATAGTAAAAGTTGACGATAAATTAATAAAAGAAGAGAACAAACTTGTATATATACTTTTAAACAAACCAGAAGGATATATAACAACTGTAAAAGATCAATTTGACAGACCAAGTGTACTTGATTTAGTAAGTGATATAAAAGAAAGAGTATATCCAATAGGAAGACTAGATTATGAGACAAGCGGTCTTTTACTTTTAACAAATGATGGAGATTTAACTTATAAATTAACTCATCCAAAACACGAAGTAGACAAAACTTATGTTGCAAGAGTAAAAGGGAAACTTACAAAAGAAGAAATAGAAAGATTTAAAACAGGTCTTAAAATAGAAGATTACACAACTGCACCAGCTAAATTAAAAGTTATAAAATACGATGAACAAAGAGATTCATCGCTTTTAGAGATAAAAATACATGAAGGTAAAAACCGTCAAGTTAGAAAAATGTGTAAAGCTATAAACCATCCTGTTCTTAGACTTAGAAGAAGCGCTATGGGTAAAATAAAAATTGGAGATTGTGAAATCGGAAAATACAGATATTTAACAGAAGATGAGATAAAATATTTAAAAAATCTTTAAAATAATAAAAAAGAGGAAGTATATGTTAAGAGCTAAATTTATAAATAAAGTAACAGAAGTAAATAAAATTTACTTAGAAAATATAATACAAGAAGGTGATGTAGTAGTAGATGCTACTATGGGAAACGGATATGACACTGTATACCTTGCAAAAAAAGTAGGAGAAAATGGCAAGGTATATGCATTTGATGTACAAGAAGAGGCATTAAAATCAACTACAAAAAAAGTAAATAAAGAAGAATTAAATAACGTAGAGCTTATCCTAGATGGACATCAAAATATGGATAAATACGTAAAAGAAGAAGTATCTTGCATAGTTTTTAATTTAGGGTATCTTCCAAGAGCTAAACATCAAATAATAACAAAGGCAGATACAACGCTAGAGGCTATTAAAAAAGGACTTGAATTATTAAAACCAAATGGTGTTATGAGTATAGCTATTTATAGCGGTCATGAAGGTGGAATGGAAGAAAAAAATGAAGTATATAAATATACAGAAACTTTAGATCAAAATTACTTTAATGTATTATGCACTAAATTTATAAACCAAATAAATAATCCGCCAGAATTATTGTTAATAGAGAAAAAAGGATAAATATATATAAATTTTAGAATACAGATAATAAAAGAAAGAATAGTGATATAATATCTTTGAGAGTTTGAAGTATTAATAGGAAAGAGGGAAATGTATGGATGATAAAAAGTCGAAAAATGACAATAAACAATTAATAAATATAATACAAGCACAATATTCGAGGCTAAGTAAAGGTCAAAAATTAATAGCGCAATATATAATAAATAATTACGATAAAGTTGCTTTTATGACTGCAAGTAAATTAGGAGAAGCTGTAGGCGTAAGTGAATCGACAGTAGTCAGATTTGCAAATGCTCTAGGATATGCAGGATACCCTAAATTACAAGAAGGTCTACAAGAATTAATAAAAAATAAATTGACTACAGTTCAAAGGGTAGAAATGGCAAATGAAGATTATTCAGATGATTCTACAATACTTAGTAAAGTTTTAAAAAGTGATATAGATAATATAAAAACAACATCTGAAGACTTAGATGAAAAAGCATTTGAAGAGGCTTCAAATAGAATTTTAAAATCTAGAAAAATATATATATTAGGTATGAGAAGTTCATTCACAGTAGCTCAATACTTGGCATTTTATTTAAATGTTATATTAGATAATGTCCAATTAATTAGAATAGATATGGGGGATCCTTATCAACAAATAGTAAGAATGAATGAAGATGATATCCTTATAGTGTTTAGTTTCCCAAGATACTCAAAACAATCACATCAAGTTGCAAAATACGCTAAAAGCAAAGGTGCTTATATAGTATCTATAACAGATAGTTCATTTGCACCAGTAGCGCCACTATCAGATAATATATTATTAGTAAAAAGTAATATGGCATCATTTGTAGATTCTTTAGTAGCGCCTATGAGTGTTGCAAATGCACTTATTATATCAGTTGCAATGAAAGAAACTGATGATATTAAAAAATATTTCCATGATTTAGAGCAAATATGGGAAGAATATGTAGTATATGAATAAATTAAAAAAGTCGTAATTGATTTATAAAAAATCTAATTACGACATTTTTTTGAAAAACATAAAAAATTAACAAAATTATAATTGACAATATATGTAAAATTATCTATTATTTTATTAACAAAAGAAAAATCATTTTAAATTCATTGATAAAGAGGAGTAGCATGGATTTTATTTATAGAGAGTTGGGGTTGGTGGAAGCCTAATAATTACATCCATTGTGAAAAGAGTTTTTGAGAAGGCTATCTGAATTTTAGTACGATAGTCGGTAAACCTGCCTTAAAGGTCAGAGTGGATAAGGTATCTTATCAATTAGAGTGGTAACGCGCAATGTCGTCTCTTAGTTTTATAACTAAGAGACTTTTTTAATATAAGGTATCTTTAAAATGAGATTTTTTAAGAGTAAATAATATAAAGGAGATAATACTATGGCACAAAAAATAGAATTAAAAGGGAAAAGTTTTTTAACATTAAAAGATTTTACAAAAGAAGAAATAAAATATTTCTTATCACTTGCAAGTTATTTAAAAACTAAAAAGAAAATAGGTATAAAAGGGGATTTATTAGAAGGAAAAAATATAGCTTTATTGTTTGAAAAAGCTTCTACAAGAACTAGATGCTCATTTGAAGTTGCAGCACATGATGAAGGGGCTCAAGTTACTTATTTAGGACCAAAGGATTGTCATATGGGGAAAAAAGAATCTATGGAAGATACAGCGAAAGTATTAGGAAGATTCTTCGATGGGATAGAATTTAGAGGTTACAAACAAGAAACAGTTGAGTGCTTATCTAAATATTCAGGAGTACCTGTTTGGAATGGTCTTACAGATGAATACCATCCAACTCAAATATTAGCTGATTTATTAACTGTTTCAGAACATGTAGATAAACCATTTGATAAAATAAAATTTGTATATGTAGGTGATGCAAGAAATAATATGGGAAATTCGCTTATGATAGGATGTGTAAAAATGGGTATGAAATTTGTATCACTTGCACCAAAAGAATTATGGCCTAATGAAGAATTAGTTAAAGAAATGGAAGAAGTAGCAAAAGTGACTAAAGGAAGCATTCATCTAACAGAAGATATAAATGATGTAGAAGATGCAGACGTTATATACACTGATGTTTGGGTTTCAATGGGTGAAGAAGATCAATACGAACAAAGAATAAATCTATTAAAAGATTATCAAGTAAATATGGATATGATAAAGAAAACTAAAAATGAAAATGTAATATTCTTACACTGTTTACCAGCATTCCACGATTTAGAAACTGAAGTTGGAAAAGAAATATATGAAAAATACAATCTAGATGAATTAGAAGTAACTGACGAAGTATTTAGATCTAAATATTCAAAAGTATTTGATGAAGCTGAAAACAGAATGCACACAATAAAAGCAGTTATGGTTGCAACTTTAGCAGATGTAGACATAAGTGTAAATCATAAATAATAAAGTTTTTAATGAATAATAAAAGAAAAAGGTGCATTTATTATTTATTATTAAAACTTATAAATAATAAGTAAATTAAAGGGCCTATATTAATTTTTAATATTGATATAGGTTCTTTTTAGATAAATAAATTATTAAATTAAAAAAATATAGAATATTTTTGAAAAAATTTAAGTTTAAAAGTACCATTCCTTACTAAAAAAATATAGAAAAAATCAAATATAATAAAATTTATATGGTGAAAATTGCAATTTAAATAAAAAAACTTTCAAAATTAATAAGTTTTAAAAATAATTAAAATTATAGTGCAATTTCCTATAAATGGTTATATAATAAGATATATAAAGAGTTAGAAATGAAATTAGATACTAAAAAAAGTATATAATATGAAAAATGAATGAAACTTAAAAAAAAATTCATTCATTTTAAAAAAGTTAAACATTGTGTATACACCTTTAATTTTTAAACAAAGAATATTTATTTAGGGGGACGAAAAAATGTGCGTAAAAGATAAGATTAAAAATAAAGAAATAAAAATAGTTGATACAACTTTAAGAGATGGTGAACAAACAGCAGGCGTCGCTTTTGCAAACCATGAAAAAATAGCAATAGCTCAAGCTCTAAGTGATATAGGAATAGACCAACTAGAAGTTGGTATACCTACAATGGGTGGGGATGAAAAAGCTACAATAAAAGCAATATGCAAAAGAAATCTAAAAGCAAGTATAATGGCATGGAATAGAGCAGTTGTTTCTGATATAGAACAATCTATAGACTGTGGTGTTGATGCTGTTGCAATTTCTTTATCAGTATCAGATATTCATATTCAACATAAATTGAAAAAATCTAGAGAATGGGTTTTAGAAAACATGTTTAATGCAGTTTCTTTTGCTCACAAAAATGGATTATACATTTCAGTAAATGGTGAAGATGCTTCAAGAGCAGATACAGACTTTTTAATCGAATTTATAAACGTTGCAAAACAAGCTGGTGCAAATAGATTTAGATTCTGCGATACAGTAGGTGTTATGGAACCATTTGCTACTAGAGAAAAAATAGAAAAAATACACAAAGCTACTAACTTTGATATAGAAATGCATACTCATAATGACTTTGGTATGGCTACTGCAAATGCTATAGCAGGTGTTATAGGTGGAGCAAATTATATAGGATGCACAGTAAATGGATTAGGTGAAAGAGCAGGAAATGCAGCACTTGAAGAAGTTTTAATGGCACTTAAATTTGTATACGGATATGATACAGATGTAGATACTACTAAATTTGTTGAAATATGTAAATATGTATCACAAGCATCAGGTAGACGTCTACCACCATGGAAAGCAATAGTTGGTACTAATATGTTTAGACATGAATCAGGAATACATGCAGATGGAGCACTAAAAGATCCTAAAAACTATGAAGCATTTGACCCAGCAGAAGTTGGACTTCAAAGACAAATAGTAATAGGTAAACACTCTGGTAAGGCTGCAATAGTAAATAAATTTAAAGAATACTCTATAGAACTTACAAATGAAGAAGCTAATCAAATATTAGAAGAAGTACGTAAAGTATCTGTAGGATTAAAGAGAGAATTATTTGATAAAGAATTAGTTCAAATATATCACGATATAAAAAATGATTATAAAATATTCTAATTTTAGGTTTATTAAAATTAAAATCTTAAATTTATGAGAAGTTTTATGAAAATAAATATAACTAAAGGCGATAGTTTTTGGTTGAAATTAGATACTGTAATTTAATAGGGGGACAAAAAATGTATAAAGTAACACTAATACCAGGAGATGGAATAGGACCAGAAGTTGCAGCTGCTATGGTGAAAGTTGTAGAATCAACAGGCGTAGATATAGAATGGGAAAAAGTAGATGCAGGAGCAGGCGTCATAGACGAATATGGTACACCACTTCCAGAACATGTAATAGATGCAATAAAAAGAAATAAAATAGCTATAAAAGGACCTGTAACTACACCAGTAGGGAAAGGATTTAAAAGTGTAAATGTAACACTTAGACAAACTTTAGATTTATATGTAAATTTAAGACCAGTAAAGAGTTTTAAAGGTATTAAATCTAGATATGAAGATATCGACTTAGTTATAGTGAGAGAAAATACAGAAGGATTATATTCAGGAATAGAACACAAAATAGGCGATTACGGTGCAGAGACAATAAAAATAATAACTAAACCAGCTTGCGAAAGAATATGTGAATTTGCATTTAACTATGCAAAAGATAATAATAGAAAAAAAGTAACAGGAGTGCATAAAGCTAATATAATGAAACTTAGCGATGGACTATTCTTAAATACATTTAGAGATATAGCATCTAAATATCCAGATATAAAAAGTGATGATTTAATAGTAGATGCTGCTTGTATGAATTTAGTTATAAATCCAGAAAAATACGATGTTATGGTTATGCCTAACTTATACGGAGATATAGTATCTGATTTATGCTCAGGTCTTGTTGGTGGTCTTGGAATGATACCAGGAGCTAATATAGGAAAGGATTATGCAGTATTTGAAGCAGTCCATGGTAGTGCACCAGATATAGCTGGAAAAAATATAGCTAATCCAACAGCAATAATTCAATCATCTGTAATGATGCTTAGATATTTAGGAGAACAAGAAGCAGCTGCTAAAATAGAAAATGCTTTAATAAAAGTTTTCGAAAAAGGAGAAAATTTAACTGGAGATTTAGGTGGAAATGCTACAACTGATGAATTTACAAATGAAATATTAAAATATATATAGCAATTTGAATTATAAAAATATTTAAATTGATTTTAAAATACATTCTCTAATACTATGGAAAATACTTTATAGTTGAGAATGTATTTTTTTATAGCACATAGGAAATTATAATCAGCTTTAAATTGTATTTATTTAAATATTCTGGAAAATATATCGAATTAACAAATTTAAGCAGTTTATCTTTATAAAATATAACTAAAAATAAATTAATGTTAATAAAATAAATAAAAAACTATTAAAACTTTAAAAAACAAAGAAAAAGCATTAAAAAATATATTTGGACTTAAAAAAATAATGCAAAAGTATTTTTTATATTGTATAATTAAGAAGTGACAAAAAATAATAAAAAATATTTATATGCAAAGGGAGACAGTATTAGATGAAGAAAAAAATTAGTTTGACAACAAAAATTTTAATAGGTTTATTTTTAGGGTTTATATGTGGACTTATATTAAAATCTATACCAGATAGTTATATAAAAGATACTATAATTATAGGTGGAATATTAAAAATATTCGGAACAGGATTTACAACAGCCATTAAAATGATGGTTGTGCCACTTGTATTTGTATCATTAGTATGTGGGACATCATCTATGGGAGATATAAAAAAATTAGGTAGAATAGGTACAAAGACAATGGCATTTTACTTATCTACAACAGCAGTAGCAATAATAATAGCTTTATTTTTAGGAAGTGTATTAAAACCAGGCGCAGGGCTTGATATGAGCCATATGGTAAGTGGCGAAGTATCAATTGGTGAATCTAAATCACTAGTAGATATAATATTAGGGATAGTTCCATCGAATCCAATAAAAGCATTTGCGGATGGAGAAATGTTACAAATAATATTCTTTGCAATGATTACAGGGATAGCAATGAGTATTGTTGGGAAAAAAGCTGAACCTGTTAGAGTGATATTTGAAAGTTTAAACGAAATATGCATGAAAATGGTAGGAATAATAATGTTATTTGCTCCATACGGTGTATTTGCTTTAGTTTGTGATACATTCTCATCAGTAGGACAAGATGCAATCCTTGTACTTATTAAATATGTAGCAGTAGTTTTATTAGGTATGGGAATACATATAATTTGTGTATATGGAGGAATGTTTAAATTATTTACAAAAGAAAAAATAATGCCATTTTTAAAGAAATTTACATCAGTAGCAGCTATAACATTCTCAACAGCATCAAGTAATGCATCAGTACCAGCAAGTATGGAAATACTTGAAGAATTAGGGGTAGGTAAAACTACTAGATCATTTACTATACCAATGGGAGCAACTATAAATATGGATGGAACTGCTATAATGCAAGGTGTTGCAGCATTATTTATAGCTCAAATATACGGAATTGACTTAAGTATAAATCAAATGATTACAATAATTTTAACAGCGACTTTAGCATCAATCGGAACAGCAGGTGTTCCAGGTGTCGGAATGATAATGTTATCTATGGTATTAACATCTGTAAATCTTCCACTTGAAGGAATAGGGCTTATAATGGGTGTTGAAAGAATAATAGATATGTTTAGAACTACTGTAAATGTAATGGGTGACAATATCTGTACACTTATAATTGCAAATAGTGAAAATGACTTTGATAAAGATATGTTCTATGGAGAAAAAGAAGAACAATTAGCTTAATTTAAAGATACAAAAGGGATATAAAGCAAGTAAGATTTGCATTATATCCCTTTTATATTTAAATAGAAAATGATATTTATATGCTAAAAACAACTTATATTTTAAAAGTATAAACTATAAAAAATTATAATGTTGATTCTCTTTTTACAATAGTAGGGTCTATGACTACGTGTTTATTAACTCTTAGACAGCCTTTTTTATTTTTACGATTTATTTTTATTCCCTCTGTTAATATAGATAAAGTATTTTGGGTAATTTTATTAACATCTTGTTTAATTGAAGTTAATGGTATAAATGACTCTATTGCAGCTGGAGAATCATCAAAGCCAATTACCTCATAATCATCAGGAATAGATTTATTGTTTTTTACAAGTATTTTGATAAAATAATTGGCTAAAGTATCATTACTTAAAAATACCCCAATTTTTTTGCCGTTATATTTAGCTTCTATTTTTTTAAAAATATTAAATAATTTACTTGTAGTATCGCTTATATCGTTATTGAAAACTTCATAAAACACCATATGTTCAATATTTTTATCTAAACAGATATTTTCAAAGGCCTTAATTCTATCGATTGATGGAATTTCCTCTGATATAGGACTATTTATATGTATTAACACATCACAATTATTTTCAATAAGGGTGTTTGTAGCTAAAGATGCACCCAAGTAGTTATTTGTATCGACGCTTGAAATATATTTAGATTCCCTTTCGATTCCCACAATAGGTATATTATAATCTTTTAATTGTATAGAAGGAATACAGGAACTAATCATAATTAAGCCTTCAATTTGATATGCTAATAACTCATCTATATACTCTTTTTCTTCATCGATATTTCCATTACTAGTAAAAACTAAAAATTTATAACCATATCTAGAATAAGTGTTTAATATAGAATTTAGTAAATATGAATAAAAGTGTAATTCTAGTTTTGGTGCAATTATTCCTATAAATTCTGTTTTACCATTAGAGAATATTTTAGCAACCTTATTTTTTTTATAATTCAATTCTTTAAGGGCATTTTCTATTAATAGACTTGTCTCTTTAGTAAGGTTTTCTGGAGAATTAAAATATCTAGAAATTGTAGCAGTAGATAAGTTTGTATACTTAGCTATATCGCTATATGTAATATTTTTTTTCAAAATAACACCTCTTTATAATAAATAATTAATATTAAGTTTATCAAATAAATAAGTGTTTATCAACATTATAGGAAATAAAGAAAAAACAATTGGAAATAGAAAAAATTATAGTTGACCTAATTGGAAAAAATATGATATTATGAAAATGTAATCAAAAATGTAATCGATTACATAACAAAATTAAGGGGGAATTAATTTAAATGACAAAAAAAATTGGGAGTATTCTATTAATTTTCACATTTATAATAAGTTTGGTTGGATGTGAAAAGAAAATAGAAACTGGAAGTATTAGTGGCTTTGATGAGAATGAGGAGTACATTTCTATGTGGATACATACAATAGAAAATACCCCAGAAGGGGAAGCATATAAAAAAAGTGTAGATCTTTTTAATAAAAAATATAACGGAAAATATTTTTTAGACATAGAGTTTATTCCACGTAATGAAAATGGAGGGGGCTACTCAGATAAAATTAATGCTGGTGTTATGTCAGGAGATTTACCTGATATTATAACAGTAGATGGACCAAACGTTTCAGCATATGTAGCAAATAATATAATACAACCTCTAGAAGGTGTATCAGAAAAAGACAAATCTGTATATTTAGATTCTATAATAGAACAAGGAACAGTTAATAACAAGCTTTATACACTAGGTGCTATGGAATCAAGCGTTGGATTATATTACAACAAAGATATAATAGAAAAAGCTGGGGTTGAAATTCCTAGTATGAATGATCCATGGACTTGGGATGAATTTTATGAAGTATGTGAAAAAATAAAAAATGTCATTCCGGAAAACGATTATCCTATTGATATGACATTTCCTTCAGGAGAGTCAACAATTTACTATTATGCACCTTTTATATGGTCTAATGGAGGAGATTTCGTAAGTAAAGATGGTTTAACAGTTAATGGATATTTTAATTCAGAAAAGACTTATGAAACAGTTGATTATTTCAAAAAACTACTAGACAATAAAATGTTTTCAAAAACTAAGATAGAGAATTTATTTGAACTTGAAAGAGCAGCATTTAAATTTGACGGTGCTTGGCTGGTAAATAATATGAAAACTAGTTATCCAGATTTTAGTCTAGGTATTGCACCTTATCCTGTAGGAAATGATTGGAACCAAGAAAAATATACACCAACGGGTTCATGGACATATGCAGTAAGTACTAATTGTACTAATGTAAGTGCAGCTACAGAAGCTGTTAAATGGTTAAGTGGCGTTGAAAGTGGTGTCATATTAAGCGAATTAACTGGAAATATGCCTTCTACATATGAAGCATATGATAGATTACCTCAATTTAAAGATGGGTTATATGCATTTTTAAAAGAACAATTAATAACTTATGGTCACCCAAGACCTAAAACACCAGTTTATCCTCAAGTGAGCGAGCAATATCAAAGATCACTAGAAGATATAGTTTTAAATAATAAAGACAAAAAAGATACAATTGAATACTCTGTAGAAAGGATAGACGCAAAATTAAAGCGTTATAGATAGATGAAATGGCTAAAAATAATACAGTAGAAAAAAGAAACTCTATACTTGGTATGTCATTTTTTGGACCAGCATTAGTACTGATGGCAATATTTCTATTCATACCAATGATTTTAACACTTGTGTTTAGTTTTACGGATTACTTTGCATTAAATCCAAGTTTGACAAGTTTTGTTGGATTAGATAATTATGTAGCATTATTTAAAGATCGATTATTTGTTCAAGCTTTTGGAAATACAATTTTATTTGTAATTATAATAGTTCCTCTTCAAATGGGACTTGCTTTTGGACTTGCATTGTTTATAGATAAAATATCATATTGTAAAACTTATTTTAAAATATCATTTTTTATCCCAGTAGTAATGTCATTAGCTGTAGTTTCTACTTTATGGATGCAAATATACAATGCAGAAGGTATTTTAAATACTCTTTTAGGATGGATAGGAATAGATCCACAACCATTTATATATAGTGCAAAACAAGCATTGCCTTCAATTGCATTTATGAGTATATGGCAAGGGGCAGGATATCAAATGCTAATTTTCTTAGGAGGATTACAAGCAATATCACCTAGTTTGTATGAAGCAGCAGAAATAGACAATGCATCTGCATGGGCTAAATTTAGATATATAACCTTACCAGCGTTAAAACCGATTTTAATCTTTGTATTTATAACAATAACAATTGGTGCATTTAAAATGGTTGTCCAACCTATGGTTATGACAGGTGGTGGACCTTCATATTCTACATACACATTGGTATATGACATATATCAAACTGGTACAGTAAACTGGGAAATAGGAACTGCATCTGCTATGTCTATAGTGTTTGCAATATTTGTAATAATTCTTACAATAATACAAAATAAAATAACAAAGGACAAGGAGGAATAGAATATGAAGAGTAACAAACGTAAAACTATTGAGATAATTGTATGTGTAATTATGATAGGAGTTTCATTATTATTCTTATTCCCTATAATATGGATGATAGCAAATTCATTTAAAGGAGATGCTCAAATTATACAAGATATGAATACATTTGGTGCATTTATACCACCTACTTTAGATAGAAACTTCTTTAGTAACTATATAACTATAATTCAGAATTCAGATTTAATGAAGTATATGGCAAATACAGTTTTTTATGCAGCTATACTTATAGTGCTAAGTGTTTTAGTAAATGGTTTAGCGGGATATGCACTTGCTAAAATTAAATTCCCATTTAGAGAAGGTTGGGTATTAGTAATAACTTTACTTATGATAGTACCAACTGAAACTATAATAACAATTAACTACATGATGATTGCAAAAGCTGGCTTATTAAATAATATAATAGGATATATTTTACCACTGATAGTCAACCCATTTAATATATTCTTATTTAGACAAGTATTTGTACAACTACCTGATGAGCTTAGAGAAGCTGCTGAAATGGATCACTGCGGAACTTTAAAATATTTTTTAAAAATAGTACTTCCAATGTCAAAATCAGTTGTGGCTACAGTTAGTGTATTTACTTTTTTAAATGTATGGAACGACTTTATATGGCCATCTTTAATATTTACATCTAATGATTTATTAACAGTGCAAATAGGGTTAAATTCTATAACAGCTAACGATAATACAACTACAGGACAAGTATTAGCTACAATTTCATTAATAACAATACCAGTAATAATTATTTATTCATTATTCTCTAAACAAATTGTTGAGGGAGTTACTACAACAGGAACTAAGGAGGGCTAAGATATGAGATTTGTATCTTTAAAAAATGTAAATAAACAATATAAAGGAAATAATAAAAAATCAGTTACAGATTTTAATTTAGATATAGAAAAAGGAGAATTTATAGCATTTGTAGGTCCATCTGGATGCGGTAAATCTACTACACTTAGAATGATAGCGGGATTTGAAGAAGTTACAGAAGGAAAAATAGAAATAGACAACAAAGTTGTAAATGACTTATTACCAAGAGATAGAGGAATAGCTATGGTTTTTCAAAATTATGCTTTATATCCTCATATGACAGTAGAAAAAAATATAGCTTTTGGACTTAAAAATATAAAAACTCCACAAGAAGAAATCAATAAAAAAGTAGATTGGGCAATAGATGTTTTAGGGCTTGAGGAATATAGAAAGAGAAAACCTAAAAATCTATCAGGAGGACAACGCCAAAGAGTTGCACTTGGAAGAGCTATAGTCCGTAATCAAAAAGTATTTTTAATGGATGAACCATTATCAAATTTAGATGCAAAATTACGTGTAAGTATGAGAAATGAAATAACAAAATTACATAGAGAATTAGGAGCAACTACTATTTATGTAACTCATGATCAAGTAGAAGCTATGACTATGGCAGATAGGATAGTAGTAATGAAAGATGGAGTTATTCAACAAATAGGTTCACCAATTAAGCTTTATGATGAACCTGTAAATAAATTTGTTGCTGGATTTATTGGATCTCCACAGATGAATTTTATAGAAGTAAATGTAAAAGATGATGTAGTAGAATTTAATGATGGAAATAAAATACATATAACTAAAGGAATTAGAGATAGATTACAAAAATCAGGAAAAATGATTTTAGGTATTAGAGGAGAAGATATTAAATTTGATTCTTTAAATATGGAACTTAGAAAAGATGATATATTAAAAGCTACAGTAAGCAATGTTGAAGTTATGGGAAATGAAAATAATATATACTTCACATTAGGAGGGGAAACAATAATAGCAAGAGCATCTAAATATGATTTAAAAAGTATAGGAGAAGAAATTGAATTTGTAATAGACTCAAATAGATTACACTTTTTCGATATAGAAACTGAAGAAAGTATACTTAACTATTTAAATGAAAGTGAGACAGCAATATAATGAAAAATAAAGCAATAAATAAACCAAAGTTACATCTAACAGGAAAAAGAAATTGGATTAATGATCCGAATGGATTGATATACTATAAAGGAAAGTATCATATGTTTTATCAACATTTTCCTTATGCACCTCAATGGGGAACTATGCACTGGGGACATGCTATAAGTGATGATATGGTAAATTGGACTTATGAACCAATAGCGCTATTTCCAACAAAATTATATGATAGAAATGGGTGCTTTTCAGGTAGTGCAATAGAGGTAAATGGAGATTTATATTTATATTATACTTCTGTTAAATATCTAGATACACCTGAAGATAATATAACAGTACCAAAAGATGATTTATTTGAAGCATCACAAGCTATGATTATATCTAAAGATGGATTTAATTTTGATAATTTCAATGATAAATCTTTGATAATACCTGCTATTGAAGATAAAGATTTAGGTCATTACACACATACTAGGGATCCTAAAGTATGGGAATATAAAGATAATTACTATATAATTCTTGGAACTAAGGTAAAAAAAGACGATAATGAAAAATATACAGGAAAGTTATTATATTATAAAAGTAAAGATGCGAAGAAATGGGAATATATAAATTCATTTGAATTACATGGATTAGGAGATATGTGGGAGTGCCCTGATATATTTTCTGTAGATGGAAAATATGTATTAACACTTTCGCCAGAAAATTATTATACTGATGGAATAAATCCAACTAATAATGCAGTATTTGGAATTGTAGATTTTGAAGAAGAAACTTGTAATACAAAATTTAAAAAGGATGACTTTAGAGTAGTAGATTTAGGATTAGATTACTATGCTCCACAGTCATTTATAGATAAAGAAGGTAGACGAGTTCAAATTGGTTGGATAAGAATGAATAAACCTTTTGAAAATCATACATGGTTAGGTATGATGAGTTTACCAAGAGTTGTAGAAGTTAAAAATGGACAAATTATTACTAATGTTCATCCAAATATATCATCTTTATTTACAAAAGAAGTAGATATAGACCATGTAGATTTAAAAAATAGTATATGTATAAAAGCTACTTTAAAAAATAATTCAAAAATAAATATCGGAGGATATGAAATATCATTTGAAAATAATACTATAACTGGTGATAGAACTAAAGTTTGTAATCAAGAAAATGTAGCTTTAAAATCATCAACTAAAGTATTAGAAGATAATTGCTATATAGAAGTATATATTGACTATGGAGTAGTAGAAGTTTATATAAATAATGGACAATATGTAATGAGCCATATTGTAAACCCATTAGAAAGTAAATTAGAAGCAAGTAATTTAAGTGATTTTAAAGTATATACTATTAACTAGTAAGGAAAGGAACTTATAAATATGAAATACGATGTAGTAGCTCTCGGGGAATTATTAATTGATTTTACCATTGATGGTAAAAGTAATCAGGGCAATAATACTTATGAAGCTAATCCAGGAGGTGCTCCTTGCAATGTATTAGCTATGCTAAATAAGATGAATAAAAAAACTGCTTTTATAGGAAAAGTAGGAAACGATGCTTTTGGCCAAATATTAAAAAAGACAATCGATGATGTAGGTATAGATTCTAAGGGTTTAATGTTTGATGAACATGTTAATACTACATTAGCTTTTGTAAATATTGATGAAAATGGAGAAAGAAGCTTTTCATTTTATAGAAATCCTGGAGCAGATATGATGCTAACAGAAGAAGAAGTAGATTTTGAAATTATAAAAAACGCAAAAATATTCCATTTTGGAACATTATCAATGACACATGAAAAAGTCAGAATGGCTACAAAAAGGGCAATAGATGAAGCGAAAAAACGAAATATATTAATATCTTTTGATCCTAATTTAAGACCATTATTATGGGAAGATTTAAATTTAGCAAGAGAACAAATCGACTTTGGATGTTCTGTATGCGATATTTTAAAAATAGAAGATGAAGAAGCTAAGTTTTTAACTAATTGTGATAATATAGAAGAAGCTGTGGAAATATTAAAAAATAAATACAACATAAAGATTATTTTATTAACTGCCGGAAGTAAAGGAAGTACAGCATATTATAAGGATTTAGTTGTAAAACAAGAAGCTTATTTACAATCAAATACTATAGATACAACTGGAGCAGGGGATACTTTTTGTGGAAGTTGTTTAGGTTATATAATAGAAAATGATATAGATAATTTAAATGAAGAAAAAATAAAAGATATGATTTCTTTTGCTAGTGCAGCAGCATCTATAGTAACTACAAAAAAAGGTGCAATTTGTTCTATGCCAGAAATTGAAGAAGTAGAAAATTTGAGAAAAAAATATGAGCAATTTATATAATTGTTTGTAATGGAAAATGGAGTAAACTGTGACAGAAAAAGAAAAAATGTTACTGGGGAAATTATACAATGCAAGTGATGCAGAGCTTCAAAAAGAACTGAAAAGATGTAGGAAATTAACTAGATTGTTTAATAATTCCACTGAAGAAGATATTGAGTATAGAAGTAAACTATTAAAAGATTTATTTGGAAAAGTTGGTGAAAATATATTTATAGAGCCTACATTTAGATGTGATTATGGAAAGAATATCTATATTGGAGACAATTTTGTTGCAAATTACGATTGTATTATATTAGACGTTTGTAAAGTTGAAATAGGAAATAATGTCATGTTTGGACCAAGAGTATCTGTATTTACAGCAGGTCATCCAATAGATGCAGATGTAAGAATTACAGGTCTTGAATTTGGAAAAGAAATAAAAATTGGAAATAATGTATGGATAGGTGGAAATACTGTTATAACCCCAGGAGTCAAAATAGGGGACAATGTAATTATAGGTGCTGCATCAGTAGTTACAAAGGATATAGAAGACAATGTAATAGCTGTAGGTAATCCTTGCAAGATTTTAAGGAAAATAACAGAGAAGGATAAGATATATTGGAATAAAAAGAAAGAAGAGTACTTTCAAGATTAAAAAGATATAATTAGAAAATATAGATTTATTTGTTAAAAAGAAAATATCTGAAATCAACTTAATGTGGTTTTGGATATTTTCTTTTTTAGGTTATATTATTATTTTGATATAATAGATAAAATAGAATAAAAGATTAAAAAAGTTTTAATTTATGGAAAGGGTGAGTTTATGAAAATAGGAATTTCAACATTAAAATTTAATTTAGAAGATGCATTAAATATATGTAAAAAAAATAAAAAAATAAGCCATATCGAGATGGGAATTGACAACTTAGAAGATGTAGAATCTTTAAAAAAATACAAAGACGAGATAAATAAATTGAATTTAAGTATATCAATTCACCTTCCGATGGAATTAAATACTTGTGAAGATATAAAATTTATAAGAAATTCATGGGTAGATTTTATATGCGAAATGGATAAAATTTTGAGTTTAGACTTTGATATAAAATACTATAATGCTCATTTGGGTTATATTATGAGCACTCGATTAGACAAAAATAGACAAAGGTATTTACAAAATACAGTAGAGTTTTTAAATGATGAGAAATTAAAAAATAATTTACAAAATAAAATTATATCTATAGAAAATACATATTCTAAAAAAGGTGATTTTTCGAATGTAGGAAACTCTGTCTATGATTTTAAATATATATTTGACAAAATTGAAAACGATAATGTGTATTTTTGCTATGATACAGGACATGATTTAATAGATAATAGTGATTATGAACAGATTTTTGATAAAATAAAAATAATACATTTTAGCGATAATAATGGAAAAGAAGATTTACATATCGGATATACAAAGGGGATTTTAGATTCTAGTATATTTGAAAAGATAGAAAATGTAAATCCAGATTATTTAATTTTAGAAATAAACTTTGATGATATAGAAAATACACTAAGATATTTTTAAATTAAAATTTAAAATATATTTAAAAATATTTTAAATCCAGACAAAATTGTGTATAATAGAATTTTATGTTTATTATACAGTAAATTAAAAAAAGATTTTTTATTTTGTATATATTAATGCAATAACACTAAAGTGTGCTATAATCTAACTACGTAGTTAAATTAAATATCCCCTTTTATGTAGAAATTTAGAGTTTTATAGGAAAAATTAAAAAAAGGGAGAAAAAACATGATTCTAATGATAGATAACTATGATTCTTTCGTATATAACTTAGTTCAATATTTTGGTGAACTAAACGAAGACATGGTAGTGAAAAGAAATGACGAAATTACGATAGACGATATAAAAACATTAAACCCTGAAATTATCGTCTTATCACCAGGACCTTGCAGTCCAAATGAAGCTGGAATTTGTATGGATGTTGTAAAACATTTTAAAGGCGTAATACCTATACTTGGTATATGTTTAGGACATCAAACTATAGGGCAGGTATTTGACTCTAAAATAGTTAAAGCTATAGAGCCTGTTCATGGAAAAGTACACAGTATAACTCACGACAATAAAGGAGTTTTCACAAATTTAAAAAATCCTTTAAATGTCACAAGATACCACTCTTTAGTAGTAGATAGAGATACTTTATCAGACGAGTTAGAAATAACTGCAGAGACTAAAGAAGGAGAAATCATGGGACTTAGACATAAAAAGTACATGATAGAAGGTGTGCAATTCCACCCAGAAGCAGTGCTTACTGAATGTGGACATGAACTTTTACAAAACTTTATTACTTTAGCTAGAGAAAAAGCAAAAAGCTCAGAAAGGGAAGAACAAAATGCTTAGAGAAATTAATACTAAATTAAATGCTTTTGAAATCTATACAATATTTAAAGATGAAAATGACAGCTTTATACTAGACAGCGCAATGGATCCTGAAAAACTGGGGAGATACTCTTTTATAAGCAGTAATCCATTTAAAAAAATAAAAGCAAAAGATTCTAAAACAAATCCTCTTGATGATTTAGAGGAAGAACTTAAAAATTATCAGGGCGAAAATGATACACATTTGCCATTTGTAGGTGGCGCGGTAGGTTATTTATCTTATGACTTAGGAAACTATATGGAAAAACTACCTAAAATTGCAGAGGATGATATGAATGTATATGACTTATATTTTGGGTTTTACAATTGGGTAGTTGTAGTTGACCATCTAGAAAACAAAACTTACATAGCAACACCGAATTTAGACAGACAAAAAGAGGAATCTTTAATTGATGAAATTGAGAGAAAAATAAAAAATGCAGAACAAAATGGGATAGACCCAATTTGTTATGAAACTAAAAACATTAAACCTATAAAACTTAAATCGAATTTCACAAAAAAAGGATTTGAAGATGCCGTTCAAAAAGTAAGAGACTACATAAGAAGCGGGGATATATATCAAGCAAATTTAACTCAACGTTTTAGTGGAAAAACAACTTTATCTAGTTACGAATTATATAGAGATTTAAGAAGATTCTCTCCAGCACCATTTGGAGCATTCTTAAACTTCGATAAATTCCACATACTATCTAATTCACCAGAAAGATTTATAAAGTGTGTAGATAGAAAACTAGAAACTAGACCGATAAAAGGTACTAGACCTAGAGGTAAGGATGAAGCTGATGATTTAAGATTAAGAGAAGAATTAGTAAATAGTGAAAAAGACAGAGCAGAATTACTTATGATAGTAGACTTAGAAAGAAATGACTTATCTAGAGTATCAAAAGTAGGTACTGTAAAAGTTCCTGAGCTATTTGTAATTGAACCTTATGCAAATGTAAATCACCTAGTTTCAACAGTAGTAGGAACTTTAAAAGACGAATATAATGCAGTAGATGTAATAAAGGCCACTTTTCCTGGGGGGTCAATAACAGGTGCGCCAAAAATTAGATCTATGGAAATTATAGAAGAGTTAGAGCCAACTAAGAGAAATGTTTACACAGGTTCTATTGGGTATATAGGATTTGATGGAAATATGGACTTAAATATAGCTATAAGAACTATAGTAAAAGAAAATGAAGATGTTTACTTCCAAGTTGGTGGAGGTATGACATGGGGTTCTAATCCTAGTGATGAATATCAAGAAACACTAGACAAAGCTGCTTCTATAATGAAAGCACTTAGAGGTTACTATGAAGAATAATGTTTCTTTTAATTCAACCCTTACAAAATTTGGTATGGGTTTATTTGAAACTATAAAAGTTACAGATTATCCTCTAGATTTAGATTTACATATGAATAGATTATTTAATTCGATAAAAGAATTAAATTTAAGTATTGAAAATGATAAAGAGTTTTATAAAGAAACAATTTTAAAATATATAAAAGAAAACAACGTGAAAAATAAAGCACTGAGACTTACAGTATTTGACGAAGGATATAATATAAGTTTGAGAGATATAACTTATAACGAAGATACTTATAAAAAAGGGTTTAGTCTATGTATATCTCCAATTAAAAGAGGAGACAGCATAATATACAGACATAAGACGACTAATTACTTTGAAAGTATGTACTCTAAACATTATGCAACTGATAGAAATTTCGATGATGCTATTTTTCTAGATAGCTTAAGCAATATTCTTGAATGTTCAATGAGCAATATATTCTTTATAAAATCAAATACTATATATACACCAAAGAGTTCATCTCCAATTTTAAATGGGATAATGAAGTCTAATGTTAAGAGTATTTGTAAAAACTTAGATATAAACTTAGTAGAGTGCGATATAAATATTTCATGTATAGATGAATACGATGCCGTATTTGTGACAAATAGCTTAATGGGAATTATGCCAGTTACAAATATATGTGATGTAAATTACGATAAAAATTACGACTTAATAAAAAAATTACAAAAGAATCTATAAAAGGAAGTGAGTCTATGTCAAAACTAAGCGAGATATTCAATAGAGAAATAGATTTGATAAAAAAAGACGAAAATACGTTAGGTATAGTTCTTGTAGGTTCTAGTAAAGATTTAGATTTTGAAAAAGATATAAAAATAAATGATATAGATCTTTTTATATTTACAAAAGAGCAAGATGAAAACCAAATTCGTATAAATAAAGAAATCTCTTCTATAGAGTTTGATTTAAATTACATATCTATAAAAGGGTGCAAACATTTTATAGAAACTAAAGAATACTTCTTTTTAAAAATAAATGATGGAAAGATAATTTATGATACTTGTGGTTTTGCAAAAGAAACACTACAAAAATGCAAAACTATTTATGATAACGGTCCTGATAAGATTTGTGAAGAAGAAAAAAGAGATAAGATGCTAGAAATTAAATCGGAAATTAAAAAACTAGAATCAAAAGACGAATTTGAAGAATTTGAATACGACTTTTTTATAAATATAGCTCTTAGAGATTTAATAAGAATGTATTATATTAAAAATGATAAATGGGTACCTAAGGACAAAAAATTATTAAAAAGCATAAAAAAAGATGATAAAAATATATACGATATATTAAAAAATGAATCTTTTAACAAATATGAAATGCTATTAAAAATATATAAATATATAAAATAATGCCCTTAGAAATTTGGAGGTAGAAGTATGGCAGTAGATCAAGCAAAAATAAGAAAAGCAGTTAGAGATATATTAGAAGCAATCGGAGAAGATCCAGACAGAGAAGGGTTAGTTGGAACTCCTGATAGAGTTGCTAGAATGTACGAAGAAATATTCTGTGGATTACACCAAGATCCAAGAGAACATTTAAAAGTATTATTTGCAGATGAAAAACATGAAGAAATGGTTGTTGTAAAAGATATACCATTCTACTCAAGTTGTGAACATCACTTAGTTCCATTCTTCGGGAAAGCTCATGTAGTTTATATTCCAAAAGACGGAAGATTAACAGGTTTATCTAAATTAGCTAGAGTTATAGAAACAATAGCAAAAAGACCACAATTACAAGAAAGAATAACTAAAGATACTGCAAACATAATAATGGAAGAATTAAGACCTTATGGAGTTATGGTAGTTGTAGAAGCTGAGCATATGTGTATGACTATGCGTGGAGTTAAAAAACCAGGTTCAAAAACTGTAACTTCTGCAGTTAGAGGTGTATTTGAAAGTGATGCATTAGCTAGAAGTGAAGCTATGGCTCTAATAAACTTATAAGATTGAATTTAAAAGTTATATTCGCTATTTTTAGCGGGTATAACTTTTAATATAGTTTAGACAAAATAAGATATTAAATGAAATATAATTTTTGAGGAGAAAAACATGTTAGATTACGGAAAAAAAACTTACATAATGGGAATACTAAATGTAACACCAGATAGCTTTTCTGATGGTGGAGATTATACAAATATAGATATAGCTGTAAATCATGCAAAAGAAATGATAGAACTAGGTGCAGATATGATAGACTTAGGTGGAGAATCAACAAGACCGGGTCACAAATTTGTATCAGCAGAAGAAGAAATATCTAGAATAGTTCCAGTTATAAAAAGATTAAAAGAAGAAATAAATGTTCCCATATCAATAGACACTTACAAAAGTGAAGTTGCAGAAGAAGCTTTAAAATTAGGTGTTGATATGGTAAACGACGTTTGGGGTCTAACTTACGATGGAAAAATGGCTGATGTAGTTGCAAAATACGACGGTGAAGTTTGTATAATGCACAACCAAGAAGGAACAGACTACGACAAAGACATAATGGAAGCTATAAAAGAATTCTTACAAAATAGCATTGATATGGCACTTAAAGCAGGTGTTAAAAAAGAAAAAATAGTTCTAGATCCAGGTATAGGATTTGGTAAAACTTATGAACAAAATATAGAAGTTTTAGAAAGATTAGGCGAACTTAGAGATTTAGGATATCCAGTATTACTTGGAACATCTAGAAAATCTGTTTTAGGTAAAATACTAGAAAATTCAACTCCAAAAGAAAGAGTAAACGCAACTGTAGCAACTACAGTACTTGGAGTTAAAGATGGCGTTGATATAGTAAGAGTTCACGACGTTAAAGAAAACAAAGAAGCTGCAATGGTGGCAGATGCAATATACAGAAGATAATTAGTCTATATTAAATCAAGTTATAAATATTAAAGTTTAAACAATAGACATAAATAAACGACAATATTAAAGCCAGTATATATTGCAAAATAAGAGGTGAAACATGGATAAAATATTAATGAGCAACTTAGGTTTTTACGGTTACCACGGTCTTTTAAAAGAAGAAGCTGTATTAGGCCAAAAGTTCTTTATAGATATAGAGCTTTACTTAGATACAAAAGAAGCAGGCGAAACTGACGATATGTACAAATCAGTAAGTTATGCAGATGTGTATGAAGTGGTAAAGGAAATAGTAGAAAACAAACGATTTAATTTATTAGAAGCATTAGCAGAAAATATAGCTAGTGAAGTATTAGAAAAATTTGACCTTATAAAAGGAATAATGGTCAGAGTTAAAAAACCAGAAGCCCCAGTGCCTGGAATATACGACTACTTCGGTGTAGAAATAAAAAGAACAAAAGATGAGTAGAGCTTACTTAGGACTTGGAACAAATATGGGAGATAGACTTGACTATCTTAATAAAGCATGTGATTTATTAGAGCAAAATGAAAATGTATTATCCCTTAAAAAATCAAATCTTTATGAAACTAAAGCATGGGGATATACAGACCAAGCTGACTTTTTAAATATGTGTGTCGAAATAGAAACAAGTTTAGCTCCATACGACCTTCTAAGCATTTGTCAAGATATAGAAAATAAATTAGATCGTGTAAGAGTTATAAGATGGGGTCCTAGAACAATCGACGTAGATGTACTTTTCTATGACGATATAGTGTCAGATGACGAAAAACTTCTAATACCACATCCTAGAATAAAAGAAAGAGCATTTGTTCTTGTTCCGCTTATGGATTTAAATAGAGAACTTACTATAGAGGGTAAGACTATAGAAGCTTATTTAGAACATTTAAGTCAGGAAGAAAGAGACGAAGTTAAGGAATTTAAATTGTAATATGGAAGATGTCTGGAATTGATTTTCTGGGCATCTTTTTTAAAAAAAAGAATAATTCTTATAAGTAGAAAAGGAATATATTTTGCGTAGATTTCTATTTTTATGTAGAAATGGTATAATGAATTATAGTAAACAAAGAAAAGAAACATAAATATGGTGACAATAGGATTTGAAGAAAAGTTATGTGCAAGTGCTGATAAACCAATAAATAATATGGATGTAGCAGAATATAAACATGTTGTACTTGGACTTATGTTTTTAAAATATATTTCAGATACTTTTATGGAAAAACACAAAGGATTAATGGAAGAAGATGAAGACTTTGTAAAAGATAGAGATGCATACACAGCAGAAGATATATTCTGGTTTTCTGAAAATGCACGTTGGGAGTGGTGGTATGTTTGTTCAATCATTAAAATTCATTGAAGAACATAGTGAAAATGCTTTTGATATAAGTGTATATGGATCCAACTACTTGGAAACTGGCAAAAATGAACATGGCTATAAGAGTGATAGAAAAAAACTTAGGAAGTGAAAATGCTGATACTTTCTATGAAGATTCACATAAAAACTTAAAGGTTGATTTTATACTGGCTAACCAACCTTTTAACCAAAGTGACTGAGGACAAGTATTATTAGATAATCTAAGATGGAAAAGGGGAACACACCTGCTGGTAATTATTAATAAAATATAGGGGGAATTATATGTACAACTTTCATAACCTTTGTGATTTTGAGTTTGAAATGTTATGCAGAGACATAATGTCTAGGAAATTAAAAAAAGAGTTACGTATATTTAGTAAAGGAAGAGATGGTGGTATAGATTTAATTGATAACTGTGAAAGTAAAAATATAATAATTCAAGTTAAACATTATATTAATAGTAGTTTTTCAGATTTAAAGAGGAGTTTAAGTAAAGAACTTGAAAAAGTTAAGAAATTAGATCCTAATCAATATTACATATGTTGTTCAAAGAATTTATCACCTAGTAATGTAGAAGAGATATATGAAATATTTAAAGATTATATGGAGTCAGATAGGAACATAATAACATTAAATGAAATAAATGAATTTTTAGAAAAAAAAGAAAATATAGATATAGTAAGAAAAAATTATAAATTATGGTTAGAATCAACAAGTATATTGAGTGAGATTAATAATCAATCAGTATTTATAGATTGTGAATCACTATTATACAACATTGAAGAAGAATGTGCTTTGTTTGTTGAAACTGATAGTTATATACGATGTAAGCAAATGCTTAATAAAGAAAGGATATTAATATTAATAGGCTCTCCAGGTGTTGGGAAAACAATAACAACTAAAATGTTAGCATTGTTTTTTGCAAGTATAGGATATAGAATACGTTATACTACTAATGGTAATATTAAGGATTTAAAACAATCTATATCAGTTGATAAAGAACAAAAAGAAGTAATTATTTTAGATGATTGTTTAGGTCAACATTATTTTAATATGAAATCTACACAGGAGAATGAACTAATATCATTAATTAAATATATTTTAATGAATAAAAATAAGATACTTATATTAAATTCTAGAGTAACAATTTTCAATGAAGCTCAGAAAAGATCACAAGACTTTAAAATGTTTATAGAAGACGAAAAAATAAACTTATTTATAATTAATATGGATAAAACATCAAACAAAGATAAAGGATTAATATTTTATAATCATTTGTATTATAAAAAAATTCCCGAGGAATATTATAATAATTTGAAAGATAAAAAATGTATGTAGAGATTGTTAATCACAAAAACTATAATCCTAGGATAATGGAGTTTGTTACTAGAAAGGTGAATTATATAGATATTCAACCAAATGATTATTCAACATATATTTTATCTAAGTTAGAAAATCCAAATAAAATATGTGAAGATGAATTTACTAATAAAATTAGAGAACAAGATAGAATCTTTATGACTACATTATACTCATTAACAGATTTATCTATATCAATAGATATTTTAAATAGATCATATAATTATAGAATAAGAAATAATACTAATATTGATACTACTATTAATATTTTTGAAAATGTGATAAACAGATTAAATGGTTCATTTATTACATTTTATGATAATAATGGTAAAAAAGAGGTTGGTGTATTAAATCCATCTGTTAATGATTATTTAAAACAATATATAAAAAATAATCAACTTGAAATAAATAAAATAAATGAAAATATTACAGAATATGTTCAATTAAAACGTATGGAAAAATACGATAAGAAATTAATTATGACAATACTTGAAAATGGTAAGATTCTAGAATTAAATTATTCTAATATTCATGAAAAAATGTATATTATTATTTCATATGTATGTAATTATAATATAACCAAAAATATATACACAAAAATAATACAATCCTTTTTGAGAGAATCAAAGAACTTAAAAGTAGAAGACTCATTAAGTAGAAATCAAATAATTATTAGATTGTTACAAGAACCGTTTTTTAGTTTTTATCAAGTAAAGGATTATTTAACAGTAGAGAATGTTGAAAAATTTTTTGAGTCAATGACTATATGTGATATATGTGAATTTTTAAAAGAATTTATTGGAAGTAAAATTAAGTTTGAATATGATGAATATGTAAATGTTATAAAAAATAATATAACTAAATCTGTTTATAAATTTATTGAAGAAATAGATGTTGAAGATTATATGGAAGATTATGAGATTCCTGATGTAATAGAAAGTTATATAGATATTGATAAATTTGCTTATGATAGGGAAATATCTACAATTGAAGAGTGGATTAAGGAAGAGGTGTATAAAGATATAAAAGAGTTAACCGATATAATTCCTAAAAAATTTATTATGAATTTAGATATTAAAGATTCAATAGAAATAAATAGAGAAAGTATAGATCTATATATAGAATCATATATAATATCTCAATATGAACCAGATTATGACTATCCAGATCATCATCAAGATTTTAATTTTAGAGAAGAAAATGAAATGGAAATATTAGATGTAATATTTAAATAAAAAAGAATATTATATAAATTTTTATACCATCTCTTATATTAAATAATGTTTTAATAGAATATATGATTTTGTAAATTACAATATATTTAGATATATTTCATGTCTTCAAAGTTTTTATAAATAACTTAATATGACTCAAATAAAGATACTTTAACAGCAAAGGGATAATTAGAAAAACTAATACTAAATATATAGATAATGAAGGACTACATAAATTATAGTATTTTTATGTGTAAAGTTATTTATATTAATATTATTCTAAAGTCATTATATAGTTTCATAAAATATAATGATTAAAGTTTGATATTAGGGAGATGAAAATAATGAGTTATAAAAAAATTTATAAATCACCGTGTATAAGTAGTATGCATACTTTAGAATATGTAAAAAATAATCTTAAACATATGCGTAATATAGTAGAATTTAAAGCATTTAAAGATTGTGGACATGAGTATTATGATATAATAAATGATACTAAATGTTATTATAATTTGATTTTATCAGATGACGACTATGGAGAGTTTTGGTTATATAGTAACTGTGGGTATAATGGTACAGGGCCAATGACAACTTGTGAAATATTAGAGTTAGTTGGGTTAAGAGAAGATTATGGTATATTTAGTAACGAAAAAGTACATGAATATGATTTAGAACCGAATTATGATTTGAATATTTTGGTAGTAGAATTTAATAATCTAGAGGAGTATAAAATAGATTTTTTAGATGAAATAAAATTTAGCTATGCATATGATCGATATAAATTTGTTGAATCATTAAAGGTTTTAGGAAATGTATATAACTTAAATATACAAGATGATAGATTCAATAAATACTTTGTAAACTCAAGTATTGAACAAGGTTATGGTGAGTATGGGGTTAATCAAATTTTATTTTTAGATAAACCATTGCAAAATATAAACTCGAAAAATATTAAATCTATTATAGAAAATATAGTTAATAAGCATTGTAAAAGTGTTAATACTCTTAATATAAATTGCGTATTTAAAGATAATTAATATCAAATTAAGTAATAAAAAAGAACGGGAAATCAGTTTAAAAATCAAGATAATAAATATGTATTTGGAGAATAGACTTTAAAAGTATGGATTTGTAAGCATTCAGATTTATAACTTTACTATATGAAAATGAGTTACTATAGCATCATTTTGATTATAGAATTAATATTTATGTAGATAATTATATTTGTAATTTTAAACTTGTAGATGTTTATAAAATATGTACTTTTCTACTTAGCAAAAGAGAAAAAGATGAGATATCTTTCTTTATAGCTATTAGATCATTTATTATGAAAACTACTAAAAAAGGCGCACTTGATTTAAAAGAATTAAATGAAATAATAGTAAAAATGTTAGAAGAAGCTATTATAGAAGATGACGTAATAGTCTTAACTAAGGCCGGAAGTGGTGCGATTTTTGACTTATTGGACGATGAAAATATGATGAAGCTTAAAATAATGCATCAAAAAAATATAGCAGCTAATATTTTGATAAAGGCTATAAGAGATAAAATTGAGCAAATTAAAAAGAAAAATATAGTCGTAAGCAGAACTTTTAGTGAAAAGCTAGAACGTATAATAGAAAAATATAATAATCGTCATGATGAAAAAGATGTATATGAAGTATTAGAAGCTTTGGTTGAATTTAAAGAAGAATTATTAAAAGCTATAGAAAGTGGAGATGCAATGGACTTAACATATGAAGAAAAGGCATTTTTCGATGTTCTTACATCTGATCCAGAGGTTATAGCGACTATGGAAGATGATATACTTATAAAAATAGCCAAAGATTTAAGTAAAACAGTTAAAGAAAATTTATGCCCTGCTTGGCATGAATGAAAACAAGCTCAGGCTAAGATGAGGATGAAAATTAAAAAATTACTTAAAAAATATGATTATCCACCAAATAAAAGTGAAAAAGCAGTTGAAGGAGTTATGGAACAGGTTACTCTTCAATGTATAGCAGGGTTATAAGATTTATGTTTAAGGATATTTATGTTTAAGGATGTAGCTTAATTTTGTTTAAGTTACATCCTTAATTAATATAGTTCAAAAAAATACAATACTCATAAGTAATGCAAAAATCATTACCATTCACATAAAATGCTATAATAAAGATATATATTATTGGAGGGGTCTTATGAAAATATTTAACAAAGATATAAAGATATTAGGGGATGACAAAGGATATATAATACTTGTATGCCCATATTGCAAAAGTGAATTTAAAGTATCATCATATGATCTTCAAGAAAGAGGAATATACAATGAACTTTTTTGCCCATACTGCGGGTTAACGAAGGAGATAAAAACTTTTTACACAAGGGAGATTAAATCAAAGGCTACAAAAGTAGGAAAAGAAAATTATAATATTCAAAATGACAAAAATGAATCGAGTTCAAATGACAAAAAATACAATAATATGAAAGATAATGATAAATTATGCGATACAACAAACAAAAAGCCTTTAAAATCGCAACAAGGGGATATTTTGGGTATCTCTAGCTATAATATAAATCATACTCCAAGATTAAATAGCAGCAAATCTTTAGATATGAGTTTTTCAAGTATGGAAAAACAAATAGAAAAGGACAAGCCTATTTATAATATAAAGATGGACAATAAAAAACTTCAAAATGTAAATGTAGACAGATTAAAAGATAAGAACTTAAAAGAAGTTGAATATAAATGTCATATATGCTCTTCAAAAGAGAGATTATTGTCCGATGAAGAAACAATATTATACTGTGCTTATTGTGGGGTGGATTTGAAGTGAATATGGAAGATTTAAGAAAGATAAGTTTTGAATTTAGAAGAGTTAGCAGCGATATGTTAAATTCAATTACAGACGATAACAATGTCTATCTAATAAAATTTAGGGAATTTATAGATGATAATAAAATAATAAAAGATTACATAGATTCAAAGGTCAAATATTCAAGCATAGACTGGAAAAAATCATTTATAGAAGAAGATTGTGGCTATAAAAGTGTCATAATACCAAAAAATAAAAATGACCATATAAAGGCGATGTACGACTATTTAGTAGTTATGACAGATAGAAATAAAAGTTTAAATGGTGAGGCATTTAATTTTCACTTAGGAAGATGCAAGGTGAATGAGAGAATACAATTTTATTTAAATCGAGTATTCTTACCTTTGATTCACTATATAAACGATTATTTAATAGAAGAAATGATAGCTTTACAAGAAAGCTAAAGGGGGGATTAGTTATGAGATTAGTTGTACTAATAGATAATTGCACAATAAACGGGAAAAATTTGAAAGGTGAAGGTGGTGCATCTTATTATATAGAAGATGAGGATAAGAAATTTTTACTTGATACTGGTGCATCGGGATTATTTATGGAAAATGCAAAAAATCTGGATATAAATTTAGATGATATAGACACAGTTGTATTGTCACATGGTCATTATGATCATGCTGGAGGCCTTAAGGATTTTATAGAAAGCAGAGATGATAAAATAAATATAATTTGCCATCCACTATCTTTTAATAAAAAGAAAAAGGGAAATACAAATATGGGGGCACCATATAGCAAAGATGAAATAATTGAACTTGCAAATGTAAATTTTAGTGATAAGCCTGTTAAAATAAGTAAAAATATAACTTACTTGGGACAAATTCCAGATACTATGGATTTTGAAAATAGGAAGCTAATGGGCGAAATTGAAATAGATGGTGAGTATAAAGATGACTATATTATGGACGATTCGGCTTTATTATACGACACAAATGATGGAATATATATAATTACTGGATGCTCACACAGCGGGATATGCAATATCATCGAATATGCTAAAAGAGTTTCTGGGAAAGATAAAGTACTTGGAATAATAGGTGGTACACATCTTCAAGAAATTAATGAACAATTATATAAAACAATAGAGTATTTTAAAGAAAATAATATAAAAGAGCTATATCCATGTCATTGTACAAAATTTTATGTTAAGGCTGAAATGTTTAAGAATCTAGATATAAAAGATGCACATGTTGGGCTTGAGATAAAATGGTAAGAATAAAAAATCAATGATTTTGAAAAGAAGGCGTTAGTAAAAAAATAACGTCTTTTATTTTGTGAAAAATTATAGATAAAAACATTTATTATATGAAGTAAAATAAAATAACTATATACTCCGAGTAGGAAATAATATTATTAACAAAATAAAAAAGAAAAACTAATTCTCAAGAAAAATCCCCTTAAAAAATTAAATATGTTACTATAAATATAGAAATTTTAAAAAAGGAAGAAAAAAAATGAAAGAAAATTACTACGAAAAACTATTAAACATAAATACAGCAGGAAATGAGAATTGGAATAAAACATCACCACACAACCATCCATATCAACCGACTTTATATGAGGCATTAGATAGTTTATTTGAAAAATACGATTTAGATGAGGATGATCATATTGTTGATTTTGGCTCTGGAAAAGGAAGAATAGTATTTTATATAAACCACTTTTTCAGATGTTATGCAAATGGGGTTGAAATGAATGAAATATATTACAATGAATCTCTATTAAATAAATCAAAATATATTCAAAAGCATAAGAAAATGGAAGACAAAGTAAACTTCTATTGCAATTTATCACAAAATTATAATGTAGAAGAAAAAGACAACAAATTTTATTTCTTCAATCCATTTTCAGTACAAATCTTTATGAAAGTTATTGAAAATATACTGAAATCTTTTGAAAAAAATCCAAGGGACATGGATTTAATAATATATTATCCAAGCGATGAGTATATTCAATTTTTAGAGTACAGAACTCCTTTTATGCTTGAAAATGAAATAATACTTGAAGAACTTTATAAAAGTGATGATAAAGAAAAATTTGTAATATATAGTTTAAAAACGAATCTTTAAATAAAAAACTTAAATATAGTTCGAAACATAACTATAAATTGTTGATTTATGACAAGAAATGTGTTATTATTCCTTTAAATAGTAAATAATTGGAAAAATGAAATGTTCATAGGGGGTAGAATTATGAAAAAATTATCAGTAATAGCATTAGTACTTATGCTGGGACTTAGTACATTTTTAGGTGGATGTTCATCATCATCTTCATCAAGCAGTTCTGCTAACGATGATTCATTAAAATATGTAATGGACAAAGGGGAATTAATAGTAGGACTTGACGATGCATTCCCACCAATGGGTTTTAGAGATGATGATAATAATATTGTAGGGTTTGATATCGATTTAGCAAAAGAAGTTGCAAAAAGAATGGATATCAAGGTTAAATTCCAACCAGTAAACTGGCAAGCTAAAGAACAAGAATTATCATCTAAAAATATAGACTGTATATGGAATGGTTTTGGTATAACTCCTGAAAGAGAAAAAGTTCTAACTATCTCAGAACCATATATGGCAAATCCACAAATATTTGTAGTTTTAGCTGATTCAGGAATAAAAACTCAAGATGATTTAAAAGGAAAAGTTGTAGCCGCTCAAAATGGATCAACTGCATATGCTACTATAGATAAAGATACTAAACTTAAAGATTCTTTCAAAGAATTTGTGGGTGTTGAAGATAATGTAAAAGCATTAATGGACTTAGGAGTTGGAGGTTCTGATGCAGTTGCAATGGATACAGTAGTTGCTCGTTATTATATGGCAAAAGACCCAGGTAAATATAGCATCATAAAAGACACTACTATATTAGATGAAAAAATGGGTGTTGGCTTTAGAAAAGGCGACAACGCTTTATGTAAAAAAGTTGAAGATACTTTAAAAGAAATGAAAAAAGACGGTACATTAGCAAAAATAAGTAAAGAATGGTTTGGTGAAGATTTAACTATAATCGGAGAAGATAAATAGTTATATATTTCAAACTTAGTATATTTTAAAAGGTGTCAAATTTATAAGTCTAAAGACTTAGAGCTTGGCGCCTTTTTTAAGATATAAGACTTTATAAAACTAGACAGGGGGGATTAGCTTGGATTTTGCAGGCGTAATGGATTTAGTAAAAAATATGTTGCCAAGTTCAATAGTTACTTTAGAAATATTTTTCTTAACTATAATATTTTCATCAATACTTGGCATGTTTGTAGCTTTTGGTAGAATGTCAAAATATGCTATTATAAGAATACCTATTCAAGTATTTTTACTTATTATGAGAGGGACACCTCTTATACTTCAATTGATGTTTTTCTACTTTGCTCCTTATTATATATTTGCGGCTACATTGCCACGTTTTTGGGCAGCAATACTTGCATTTACATTAAACTATAGTGCATATATAGCAGAGATATATAGAAGTGGTATAGAATCTATACCTGTTGGACAATATGAAGCAGCGACAGTTTTAGGTTTTGGAAAAGCTGAGACATTTTTCAAAATTATATTACCGCAAGTTGTAAAAAGAATAATACCACCGATGAGTAATGAACTTATGACTTTAGTAAAAGATACAGCTTTAGCTCAAGTAATAGGTGTTGCTGAAATATTCAAACTTGCAGGTGCTACAATGTCTTCTCAATTCTCTACAGTACCATTAATCGTTGCAGGTGTTTTTTATTTAATTATGAATGCTGTAGTTGAAAGATTCTGTTTCTATTTAGAAAAGAAATTAGATTACTATGAATAGGAGGTAGCAAAATGAAAATTTTATCAGTTGAAAACATAGAAAAAAGTTTTGGTGATTTACAAGTATTAAAAGATATTTCTCTCGAAGTAAATCACGGGGAGATAGTATCTATTATAGGATCTTCTGGTTCAGGTAAATCTACATTACTTAGATGTATAAATAGATTAGAAACTATCGATTCAGGAAAAATAACTGTAGATGGTCAAATTATGGTATCTACAGAAAATGGGAAAGTTCAATATGCAAACAATGATGTATTAAATGAAATAAGATTAAAAACAGGTCTTGTTTTCCAAAATTTCAACCTATTTCCACATTTTAATGTATTAAAAAATATAACTCAGGCGCCAATAAGAGTTAAAAAAGTACCTAAAGATGTTGCAGAAAAAGAAGCGATGGACCTTTTAAAAAAATTAGGGCTTGAAAATAGAAAAGATGCATATCCTCACCAATTATCAGGAGGGCAAGCACAAAGGGTTGCAATAGCTAGAGCACTCGCTTTAAAACCTGTAATTCTTTTCTTCGATGAACCGACAAGTGCACTTGACCCAGAGCTTACAGGAGAAGTATTAAAAGTTATACGTTCACTTGCTGAGATGAATATGACTATGGTAATAGTAACTCATGAGATGTCTTTTGCAAGAGATATATCTGATAGAATGATATTTATGGATAAAGGTGTAATAGTAGAAAACTGTACACCAGAAGAATTATTTAATTCTAAAAATGAACGTACTCGAGAATTTTTAGGAAAATACCATCAAGGTGTGTAAATTAAAAATATTATAATATAAATGCTAATTTTATGTTAAAAAATAAAGGGGAGTTATTGAACCCTTTATTTTTTTATTTTAATATTATGTTATAAGATAACTATCAGTGTGATATAATATAAATCTATATTTAAATAGATATATGGAGGTAAAACTTTGGATAAAAAATCTAGAATAAATTTTATTATTAGAACCATATTATTTTTTTCCTGTATAATAATATTTATTGATGACTCCAACAATATATATAAAATTTTAGATTATAATATATTATTTAATATAAAAGTTTACCATGTATTTTGGGCTTATCTAGTAAATGATATATTAAAAGTAATTATACCGTCTAAAAGTAAAAATACTTATAACGGTAAATTATTTTTAAAACATTATAAAAAAAGAGATAATTACAATAAAGATAAGGTAATATTTGAAACATTTGAAAAAAATAAAAGAGCATTTAACATAGCTTTAGCGTGGATTGGTTTAAATTCAATCTTGTTTTACATATATTTTAGACTTCATTTAGACAAGTCATGGATTATAATGTTATTTTTATTTTATTTCTGGAGTGATATGGTATGTGTCAACGTTTGGTGTCCATTCCAAAAATTATTTATGAAAAATAAATGTTGCAATACATGCAGGATTTATAACTGGGATCATATAATGTATGTTACACCTTTTATATTAATCCCAAATTTTTGGACATACTCTTTAATAGCACTTTCTGTAATAAGTTTAATACAGTGGGAGTATTTATTAAAAAAACATCCAGAGAGATTTTCAAGTATTTCAAATCTTAATTTAAATTGTTATAATTGTCAAAATGAATGTAGATTTAATAAGAAAAAAATAAAACAAACAAGTAAAAATATAACGAGGTATAATAATGAACAAGAAAACAGCTTTGATAACAGGTTCTTCTAGAGGAATTGGAAGAGCGATTGCAATTTTATTTGCTAGAAACAATTACAATGTAGTTATAAATTACAATAAATCAGAAAAAGAAGCACAAGAACTTTACGATATGTTAAGGAAGGAAAATTTAAGTGTAAGAATATTCAAGGCTGATGTATCTAATGTACAAGAAGCAAATGCACTTGTAAATTATACGATAGGCCAATTTGAAAATATAGATGTATTAGTAAATAATGCTGGGATAAGCAAGCCTTGTTTATTTACAGATATATCTTATGAACAATGGGATGAGATGATATCTACAAATTTAAGCTCAGTGTTTTATGTTACAAAAAAAGCACTACAATATATGCTGCCAAATCAAAGTGGCCATATAATAAATATTTCTTCTATGTGGGGACTTGTAGGAAGTTCTTTTGAAGTAGATTACTCAGCTACAAAAGCAGGTATAATCGGAATGACAAAGGCTTTAGCTAAAGAATTAGGACCATCTAATATCAATGTAAATGCTATAGCTCCTGGAGTAATAAAAACAGATATGTTAAATGACTTAAGCCAAGATACTATGGATATGTTAAAAGAAGAAACTCCTCTTATGAGAATTGGAAAGCCTGAAGATATCGCAAAATGTGCATTATTCTTGGCAGAACAAGGTGATTTTATTACAGGACAAGTTATAAGCTCTAATGGCGGTTTTGTAATATAAATAGTTAAAACAAAGAGGTATAACAAAATGGAATACATAAAAAGCGATAAACCTTTATAGTTTATCGCTTTTTATTATCCCATACGAGTAAAATAATCTATAGCTTTTGAAAAATCTTCTATTGTTTTTTCAGCATCGCCATGTTCAATTCCATCTTTAACACAGTGATGTAAATGTCCTTCTAATACTACTTTCCCGACTTTATGCATTGCACTTTTTGCTGCATTTATTTGAATTAAAATATCTTCACAAGGAACATCTTCTTCTACCATTTTAGAAATTGCATTAAGTTGACCTTGGATTTTTTTTATTCTAAGTTGAATATTTGGTACATCCATGCATTGACGCATACTAATTCCTCCCATTATCAATAATTATTAGTTATTATTATATGATAATACTATTCTATTGAAAAATCAATTTAACAACGATTCCAAAATAATATACCAAAAATATACAACACTATACAATTAGAGCGCCTTTGCTTTTATTTGTAACTTCATATTCTATTTTAATATGCAAATCTAAATTATTTCTTGTTTTTAAAAGTTTAGCCGAATTAAGTATAACAAATACTGATCCTAAATTATGAACTAAGGCACCAACTACTGGATTTAATATACCAGTCATAGCTAAAATTATTGCTAAAAAGTTTAAAGCAAGCGAAAATGTTACATTTAATTTTATAGTTTTCATAGTTTTTTTAGATAAATATAAAAGATAAGGTATATTTTTTATATCATCACTTGCAAGTGCTATATCAGAAGCTTCTATTGCTATATCACTACCTATAGCCCCCATAGAAATTCCTACACTTGAGTATTTTAATGCTAGTGCATCATTTACACCATCGCCAATCATACAAGTTGGTGATTTGCTATCTTCTAAGTTTTTAATTATATTCATTTTATCTTCTGGAAGTAAACTTGGATGAATATCATCTATCCCGACTATACTAGCTATATTTTGGGCACTATTTTTATTGTCGCCAGTTAACATTATAGGATTTATTTTTTGAGATTTTATATAACTTATTACTTCTTTAGCTTCTTCTCTTAAAATATCAGATAATGCAACATATCCTATTAATTTATTGTCGATTGATAGGTATATAACTGTGCAGCCTTTTTTAGTGAATTCTTCTGAAATATTTATTATGTCTTTATTTAAATTTATATCGACATCTTTTATTAGTTTTAAATTACCAACTAATATAGATTTTTCACCTAAATTTGCAGTTATACCTTTACCAGGATTAACTGTAAAATTTTGAATGTCTAATAATTCTTCATTATTTTCTTTATAATAAGATATTATAGCTTTGCCAAGTGGATGTTCTGAATAAGCTTCTACAGATGCTAAGATTTTTAATAAAGCTTCATCATCATACTCAGGATTAAAGCTCTTATATTCAACTACTGATAATTTTCCATAAGTTAAAGTACCTGTTTTATCAAATGCGATATTTTTTATTTTTGATAATCTTTCAACTACATCCCCGCCTTTTATAAGCATACCGTATTTAGATGCATTGCCTATACCTGCCATAATAGCAGTTGGTGTTGCAAGTACTAAAGCACATGGGCAAAATACAACTAATATAGTGACTGATCTTAATATTTGATGTGTAACTAGATATGTTCCGATTGAAGAAACTAGTGCAATAACAACTATCCATGTAGCCCATTTATCGGTTAAACTAACTATTGGAGCTTTTTTAGAATCAGCTTCTTTTACAAGTTTAATCATTCTTTTTAATGAACTATCTTGTGATGTTTTTGTCGCTTTTATATCGAAAGTAGAGTATTGATTTATTGTTCCACTTAATACATCGTCTCCGACATATTTATCTACTGGAAGTGATTCTCCATTCATTATAGATTCGTCTATAGAACCTTGGCCTTTTATTATAACTCCGTCAACAGGAATAGTTTCACCAGCTATAACTCTTACAATATCTCCGATTTCAATATCATCTGCATTTATCATAATTTCTTTATTGTCTCTTATAATTCTAGCTTGTTTTGGAGTTAGCTTCACAAGATTTTCTATTCCTGATTTCGCCTTTTGAACTGTTAAATCTTCAAGTAGAGCACCAATCGTCATTATAACTGAAATTTCACCTGCGGCGAATATTTCACCAATAATAACAGACGCTATTAATGCTAAAGATACCAAAACATCAGCTTTAATATCAAATTCTTCATATAAACAAGTTGCAGCTTCTTTTATAATTGGCAAACCGCAAAGTATTATTGCAACCCATGACAAATTAAAATGTAAAAGTTCATCTACGCTTTGGATAAGACTCATAAATAAGCAAATAGATGAGATAATAATAAATGTAACTGTTTTTTGTGTTTCTGATTTAAATAACTTCATAATGAACCCTCCTTTTTATTCATATACCCATGGGGGTATATAAAAACTAAAAATATTAAGGGTATACCCCTATAGGTATATAGTAGTCAAATTTCTTACAAAAAGCAATTATGAATTTTATTTACATAGAAACATTATTATCATATATTAGAAATTTTAATTTATATGCAAATATAAAATTATATTTATATTTTTTTGAAATTTAAAATATATTAGTGGCCAATATTAACTACAAATTTAGATAATATTTTTGTTATTTGAATATGTATATTAACTATGCTAAAATTAGCATGAGGTGATAAAAATGAAAGTTAGTAGACGTTTTCAATTAACAGTCCAAACTGTTTTATTTATTGCTGTCTATAGTGATAAAAAAGAGATGACTTGCGAAAATATTTCAAAGGAAATGAAATGTAATCCAGTAGTTATAAAAAACATATTAAATATCTTATGTAAAAATAATTTTCTTACAAAGGGCTCATCTATTTCAAATATAAGATTAAAAAGAAATATAAAGGATATAACTTTATGGGATATTTACAAAATAACAGATGAAGTAGATATAAATAATATATTCTGCAATGATGACTCACAAATTGCAAGTCCTATTGTTTCAGATTTACCGGAATTACTATCACCAGCTTTCGGTGAAATTATGAATTCTATGAAAGACATCTTATCTACAGTTTCAGTTGATTCTTTATTAAAGAAATACAATTATTAATTAACTACTAAGATTAGAGAGTTTATACAAAACTTTGTAAAAATTATCTAAAAACTTAAATTAAATAGTAGGAGGGAAAAAATGATTTCAAAAGAAATAGCGACACAAGTATTAGAAAAATGTTTGATTACAGGAGGCGATTTTGCAGAAATATTTGAAGAAGATAGTATAACTAACAGTATTTCTGTTTTAGACGATAAAGTAGAAAATATAATAGGTGGAAGAGATTATGGTATAGGAATTAGAATTTTTAAAAATTTAAAAAGCGTTTATGCATATACAAACGACAACAGTTTATCATCTCTTTTAGATACTGCTTATAAAGCAGCTATTGCTCTAGGAAAAATAGAAGACGGAAAGTCAATTGTATTAAATAATCAAAAGACTTTTAAAAATATGCATCCAATAAAAATTTATCCAAATACTGTAGATTGTAAAGATAAAATAAAAGTTATGAAAACTGCTTATAAAAGTGCAAAAGATTTTCATAGTGATATATCAAAAGTAAGTGTAGGTTACTTAGACAAAGAACAAAACATACTAATAGCAAATAGTGAAGGTTTATATACTGAAGATACTAGAATTAGAACTAGACTTATGATAAATGCAATTGCATCTAATGAAAATGAAAACCAAACAGGCAGCCAAAATCCGGGAAGACTTATGGGATTTGAAATGTTTAAAGATGAAGTAGATCCTGAATATCATGCAAGAGAAGCTGCTAAAACTGCTCATATAATGTTACATGCTAAAAATTGTCCTGCGGGTAAAATGCCTGTTGCAATAGATAACGGTTTTGGTGGTGTAATATTCCATGAGGCCTGCGGCCATTCATTAGAAGCTACAGCAGTAGCAAAAGGTAATTCAGTATTTTGTGATAAATTAGGTCAGCAAATAGCTTCTAGCAAAATAACTGCTATTGATGATGGAACTATGAAAAATCACTGGGGTTCATCAAATATAGATGATGAAGGAACACCAACTAGAAGAAATGTGCTAATAGAAAATGGAATATTAAAATCATATATGGTAGATAAATTAAATGCCAGAAGAATGAATACAGAAGTTACAGGCAGTTCTAGACGTCAAAGTTATAAATACGAGCCTACTTCAAGAATGACTAATACATATATAGCACCTGGAGAAGATAAAGTTGAAGATATTATAAAATCAATAGACGATGGACTATACGCTAAAAAAATGGGCGGTGGTTCTGTAAATCCAGTAACAGGTGAATTTAACTTTGCTGTAAGCGAAGGCTACTTAGTAAAAAATGGTGAAATAACTGAACCTGTTAGAGGAGCCTCTCTTATAGGTAAGGGTAGTGAAATATTAATGGATATAGATATGGTATCTGATAATGTTGCTCAAGCTGAAGGAATGTGTGGTTCTAAATCAGGAAGTATACCAGTTAATGTTGGTCAACCTATGATTAGAGTTAAAAGTATAACTGTTGGCGGAAGGGAGTAACTATTATGAATTTAAATGAATTTAAAGAAAAATTATTTGATAAAGCAAAAGAATCTGGATTTGAAGATAGTGAAATATATGTTACTAATTCAGAATCTCTAAGTATATCAATTTATAAACAAGAAGTTGAAGGTTATAATTTAGATAAAAGCTTTGGTTTATCTTTTAGAGGTATAATAAACGGCAAAATCGGGTATTCTCATACTAGAATATTAGATGAAAATTCTATAGATATGTTAGTAAACACTGCAAAAAATGCAGCCTTACTTATAGAAAATGAAGATACTCAGTTTATATATGAAGGAGATAAAAATTACGAAGATGTAGTTTGCTATTATGAAGCAATAGACAATGTTGATCCCCAAAATCTTATAAATATAGGCCTTGAAATAGAAAAAGAGTGCAAAAATTACAACGAAAATGTAGTCAATATAAGAAGTTGTAAAGTTATTTACTCTAAAGGAGATATACAAATTTCAAATACTAAGGGGCTTGATTTAAAAAATAAAGAAAATATACTTTATACATATGTAGTACCTGTGCTAGAAATAGATGGCCAAAAACAAGATGGAACAGGCTATAAAATAGCTACAAATATAGATGAGATAAATCCTAGAGAAATAGCTAAAATGGGAGTAGACGAAGCATTATCTAAGATAAATTCAAAATCTATAGAAACAGGAAACTACAAAATAGCTTTATATAATGAGGCTATGGTATCATTACTTAGCGCATTTTGTGGTGTATTTAGTGCAGATGCAACACAAAAAGGTCTATCTTTATTAAAAGACAAAGAAAATACTATGATAGCTTCTGAAAATGTCACAATAGTAGACAATCCTCTTTTAGAAAATGGACTTTCATCAGCTCCTTTTGATGATGAAGGCGTTGCAACATTTAGAAAAGAAATTGTCTCTAAGGGAAAACTAACTACATTACTTCACAACTTAAAAACTGCTCATAAAGCAAATACAAAGAGCACAGGAAATGGATTCAAAAGCTCATACGCTTCTAGTGTGTCTGTTTCTCCAAGCAACTTCTATATAGAAAAAGGAGATAAGTCATTTGATGAAGTTTTAAATACTTTAGGAGAAGGACTTCTTATTACAGAGTTTGCGGGGCTTCACTCTGGGGCTAACGCCATAAGTGGAGATTTTTCTCTTGCATCAAAAGGTTTCTATATAAAAGATGGTAAAAAGGCGTATCCAGTAGATCAAATAACTGTAGCTGGAAATTTCTTTGACTTATTAAAACAAATAACAGTAGTCGGGGATGACTTAACTTTCCCACTTAGTTCTATAGGAAGTCCAACAGTAATAGCAACTGGTCTTTCTGTGGCTGGGAAATAAGAATAAAGTTTGTTATAAGTAAAATAAATTTTAATTTAAAATAGAAATTAATATGGAAAATATGTGAATTTTTGTATATTATTAAATGTAGGGATGTATTAATTACTTATTTAAGAATCTTTACTTTAAAGGGCTGAAAAATATAGATTTTTATTAAGTATAATTAAATTAATTAAAAATGAAATATAGAAATAGAAAGGGATTTGTTATGCTTGAATTAAAAAATATTACATTTAAAGTTGACAACTTAGATGGTAAAGGTGAAATTACTATTTTAGATAATGTAAGCTTTAAAATTGAACAAGGGAAAATATTAATTATAACAGGACCTAATGGTGGTGGTAAATCTACATTAGCTAAAATAATAATGGGTATAGAAAAACCAACATCAGGTCAAATATTATTTGATGGGAAAGACGTTACTAATCTTAGTATAACAGAACGTGCTAGACTTGGAATAGGTTATGCATTCCAACAACCACCAAGATTTAAAGGAGTTACAGTTAAAAAGCTTCTTAATCTAGCATCAGGGAATAAATTAAATGATACTGCTTGTTGTGAATATCTTACAAATGTAGGACTTTGTTCAAAAGAATACTTAAAAAGAGATGTAGATGCATCTTTATCAGGTGGGGAATTAAAAAGAATAGAAATAGCTTCATTAATGGCTAGAAATCCTAAACTTGCTATATATGATGAACCAGAAGCAGGAATTGACTTATGGAGTTTTTCAATGCTTGTAGACAGCTTCCAAAAATTCAAAGAAAATAAAGATCAAACAGTAGTTATCATATCACATCAAGAAAAAATAATAGATTTAGCTGATGAACTTATGATAATTGCAGATGGCAAAGTTCAAAATAAAGGAACTAAAGAAGAAATTATGCCTATGATTCAAGGGAAATCAACTAGTTGTGGTTGTCCTATAAAGGAGGTTGTACTTACAAATGAAAGATAGCATGTTAGAAAATTTATTAAAAACAATAGCCGACATTACAGGAGAAACTGATGGAGCTTTTAATCTTAGAAAAGACGGTGTCGGAGTTATAAGACACTCTACAGAAAATATAGAAATAAAATCAAAAGAAGATAAACCAGGAATAGATATAATTGTAAAACCTCATACAAAAGGTGAAAAAGTTCATATACCTGTTGTAATAACTGAAACTGGTGTAAATGATTTAGTATACAATGACTTCTTTATAGGAGAAGGTGCAGAAGTAGACATAGTAGCAGGATGTGGAATTCATAACTGTGGAAGCTCCGCTTCAGAACACGACGGTATCCATACTTTCTATATAAGTAAGGGTGCAAAAGTTACATATGTTGAAAAACACTATGGCGAAGGCGAAGGGACTGGAGATAGAATATTAAATCCAACTACTATAGTACATATGGAAGAAGGTTCATATTGCGAGATGGAAATGACTCAAATAGAAGGAGTCACTTCTACAGTTAGAGAAACTGAAGCTAATTTAGGAAAAGATGCCAAGCTTGTTGTTACAGAAAAATTAATGACTCATGATAAACAACATGCAACTTCAAATATAACTGCAAACTTAAACGGTAAAAATTCAATATTACAAATAGTTTCTCGTTCAGTTGCAAAAAATGATTCAACTCAATCATTCCACCCAATAGCTGTTGGTAATGAAAAATGTAGAGCTCATATACAATGTGATTCTATAATAATGGATAATGCAAAAGTAGCTTCTATACCAGAAATACAAGCTAATCATACAGATGCTGCAATAATCCACGAAGCTGCTATAGGTAGAATAAACAATGAACAATTATTAAAATTAGAGACATTTGGACTTGATGAAGAACAAGCTGAAGCTGTTATAGTTGAAGCGTTCTTAAGCTAATATACATTTAAATCAATCATTAAAAGTAAGGCGTTACAAATTTATCTTTGTGACGTCTTATTTTTTGCAAAAATATTATATATTATTTAAAGGAATTTATTATAATAAGTATATGTTATTAAAATAAAGAAGAAAGGAGATGATACTTTGGAAAATAAAGATATACATATAGCAAAGGTTATAGCTCAAGAAGTATTAAAAAAAGGAGGAAGAACCTTCTTTGTTGGCGGTTGTGTAAGAGATGAAATCCTAGGTATAGATATAAAAGATGTAGATATCGAGGTTCACAATATAGAGGTTGAAGATTTAGTAAAAATACTTGAATCTATAGGAGATGTTCAAAAGATAGGTTCATTTTTTGGAGTTTTCAATATAAAAGGGTATGATATAGATATCGCTATGCCTAGAAAAGAAAAATCAAATGGAAGGGGACATAAGGACTTTGAAATATTTGTAGATCCATTTATAGGCTATAAGGAAGCTGCTCTTAGAAGGGATTTTACTATAAATTCTCTTATGAAAGATGTCTTAAGTGGAGAAATAATAGATTCTTTTAATGGGATAGAGGATTTAAATAATAAAATTATAAGACGTGTAAACGATGAGTCATTTTGTGAAGATCCACTTAGAGTATTCAGAGGTGCACAATTTGCAGCTAGATTTGATTTTGAAATAGACGAAAAAACAAAATTATTATCTTCGACTATGGATGTATCATCCCTTGCATTTGAAAGAGTTTTTGATGAGCTTAAAAAAGCATTATTAAAAGCAAATAAACCATCTATATTCTTTAAATCTTTAAAAGATATGAATCAATTATCTTATTGGTTTAAGGAAGTAGAAGATTTAATTGGAATTAATCAATCTGAAATTCATCATCCAGAAGGTGATGTATTTACACATACTATGATGGTTTTAGATGAAGCTGCAAAATTAAGAGATCAAGCTAAAAATAAACTTGCATTTATGTTGGCAGCACTATGCCATGATTTTGGAAAAACTGTAACTACAGAGCTTAAAAAGGGTAAATTAACGGCCTACGGCCATGAAGTAGAAAGTGTTACTTTGGCTAAAGGACTTTTAGATAGACTTACTAATAAAATAAGTTTAAAAAAGGAAACATTAAATTTAATAAAATTACATATGAAACCAAATCAAATGTATAATAGTGCTAAAAAGAAATCTATGATGAAGCTTTGGGATGATGCTATACATCCTAGTGATTTAATATTGCTTGCAAAGGCTGACGCCCTTGGACGAGGTGTAAAAAAAGATTATAGTGAAATAGAAAGTATTCTTAATAAATCGTTAAATGAATATAAAGAGCTTATGTTAGAACCTGAAGTTGTAGGCAAAGACTTAATTGAACTTGGATTAAAGCCTGGAGTTTTATTTTCAGAATATATAAAACTGGGTCATAAACTTCATCTATCAGGACTTAGTAAAGATGAAATTTTAAAACATATTAAAGCTGATATAAATAAAAAATCTTTAGTATAAAAGTATTTATTATATATTTATATAAATCTAGAATTATACCATAATATATAGTAAATCTATAGTGAACTTATATTTAAATTAATTAAAAAGAGTGTTTCAAAATACTGTAGAAAGTTGTTTTGAAACACTCCTTTTTCGTTGTTATATGTAATAATTAATATAGCTAAAAATAGCTTTTTAAAATTAAAATTTTCAATCTAGAATCTGTAATTTCGTGCTAAGTCACAGAAATCATCTTCTAAAAAAGTACCGTTAAAAAGTATAGAACCTATTGAAGTACATATATTTGATTTTTTATTTTCACTATTCCAAGTAAGTTTGTGATCAAATATTTCTTCAGATAGTTTTGCTAAGTCCATCCCCATAGCTTCCATTGAATATCTCATTTCTTCTGGATGATAACAATTTTTATTGTCCAAAAGGGCACATCTCTTACATATATTACATGTACCACAAGAAGTTTTTAAGCATTCAAAATCTATTTGCATTTTAGATAATAAAGCTTCCAAAGTACTTCTATTTTCAATATAAGCTTCCATATAATCCTCTTTATCTCTTACTTCGCTTGTAACTTCTACAAGAAGGGAATTTGTATAATCTGCTGAGAATTCATCAAACTTTGGGCTATTTGGAGGACAAGACCAATTTTTATTGTAATTAGAGCAACCATTCTTACATAGTTTAAGGAAATAGTCTCTATTCATAAATTTAATTAAATCCTTGTTTTCGCAAACAATAGCTTTTAAAGTGAAAATCTTTCCATTCTTTTCGAATTTGATTTTTTTCATTTCATCACCCCTGTAAAAAATAGTACTTACTTAATTATATTATAAATTCACTAAGAAAAGGCGTTTTTCCTTTATTTTTTTAGAGATTTTTGTAAATATATGTAATATGAAAAACAAAAGTTAAATTTTTAACACATAATAAACAAATTAAATTTTATTTTTGATTTAAAAAAGTAGTATCTATTGTATGAATAATATTGCTTACTTTATCTTTTTTAAGTTTGGATTTGAAAATAAAATCGAAAAAAGGATTTTAAAGTAGATAATATTAAACACATTGATATTTTTTTATTTATCAAAAAATTTCTTAATATATAAAAAAATATTTATATTTATAATTAAAATATCACAGAAATTATGAAAAAAGTGTTGTTTTTGAAATAATTTGAAAAGAAACAAAATTGTAATCAAAAAACACTGGATTTTTTGAAAAAAAGTTCTATAATAGTATTTAAAGATTAAATAAATCTTGTTTTTATATATACAGTCTAAGAAAATCAAATTAGACTTTTTAATTTTATTTTATGCAAAGAAATTTACATTTTTTATAATTTTAGGGTAATTGCAAAATCAAAATAACTTATCAAATTTGCGATAAGGCATATCTATTTCTCTTTGTTTAGGACATAATATATAAATGGAGGGATCAATATGGATATAGAAAGAATGACAGTAAGAGTTCAAAAAAGTTTAAACGATGCCTATAATGAGGCAGTTAAACATCACAATCAACAAGTAGATGTTATTCATCTATTTTCTGCTTTAGTAAACCAAGAAGATGGTTTAATTCCAAATATTTTTGAAAAAATGAATGTATCTGTAGCAGCATTAAAAAGCACTATAGACGAAGAATTAGGTAAAATACCTCAAATATACGGAGAAGGTATATCATCACAAGGTGTTACTGCTTCTAGAAGAATTGAAGAAGTACTAATTAAGGCCGAAGAAATATCTAAAGATTTCAAAGACTCATATATAAGCGTTGAACACGTAATGCTTGCTATGATGGAAACTGAATCTAAATCTGTTGTAGGAAAAATACTTAAAATGTACGGAATTAATAAAAACGACTTCTTACAAGTTTTATCAAGTGTAAGGGGTAGCCAAAGAGTAGATTCTAATGATCCAGAAGGAACTTATGATGCACTAGCTAAATTCGGTACAAACTTAGTAGATTTAGCTAAAAAACATAAACTAGACCCTGTTATAGGTAGGGACGAAGAAATAAGAAGAATCATAAGAATATTATCAAGAAGAACTAAAAACAACCCAGTTTTAATTGGTGAACCTGGTGTAGGTAAAACTGCTATAGTTGAAGGTTTAGCAGAAAGAATCGTAAGAGGTGACGTTCCTGAAGGATTAAAAGATAAAATAATTTTCTCACTTGATATGGGTGCATTAATCGCTGGTGCTAAATACCGTGGTGAATTCGAAGAACGTCTAAAAGCAGTATTAAAAGAAGTTCAAAATGCTGAAGGTAAGATAATACTATTTATAGACGAAATTCATACAATAGTTGGTGCTGGTAAAACTGAAGGTTCTATGGATGCTGGTAACTTAATTAAACCTATGCTTGCTCGTGGTGAATTAAACTGTATAGGTGCGACTACATTTGATGAATATAGAAAATATATCGAAAAAGATAAAGCACTTGAAAGACGTTTCCAACCAGTAATAGCTGAAGAACCTACTGTAGAAGATACAATATCGATACTTAGAGGTTTAAAAGAACGTTTTGAAATACATCACGGAATAAGAATTCACGACAATGCTATAGTAGCTGCCGCTAAATTATCTGATAGATATATAACTGATAGATTCTTACCAGATAAAGCTATCGACTTAATAGATGAAGCTGGCGCTATGATACGTAGTGAAATAGATTCTTTACCAACAGAACTTGACATAGTAAGAAGAAAATTATTCACTCTAGAAACTGAAAGAGAAGCACTACTTACAGAAGAAGATGAAAAAAGTAAAAAACGTCTTGAAGTACTTGAAAAAGAATTAGCTGAATTAAAATCTAAAGATGACGAAATGACAGCTAAATATGAAAAAGAAAAAAATCAAATACTACAAGTTAGAAACTTAAAAGCACAACTTGATGATTTAAAAGGACAAGTTGAAAAATACGAAAGAGAATACGACTTTAACAAAGTTGCTGAAATAAAATACGGTGAAATTCCAAAACTTGAAGCTCAAATAAAAGAATACGAAGAAAAAATAAGCAGTGGATACGATACAGCTTTACTTAAAGAAGAAGTCACTGAAAATGAAATTTCTGAAATAGTATCTAAATGGACTGGTATACCTGTAACTAAATTAGTTGAAGGCGAAAGAGAAAAACTTCTTAAACTTGAAGATGAGCTTCATGAAAGAGTTATAGGACAAAATGAAGCTGTTACAGCAGTATCAAATGCAGTAATTCGTGCAAGAGCAGGACTTAAAGATGAAAACAAACCAATAGGTTCATTTATATTCCTTGGACCAACTGGTGTAGGTAAAACTGAACTTGCAAAAACTTTAGCTCGTTCATTATTTGACAGCGAAGAAAACATAATAAGAATCGATATGTCTGAATACATGGAAAAACACTCAGTATCTAGACTTGTAGGACCACCTCCAGGATATGTAGGATATGAAGAAGGTGGACAATTAACAGAAGCAGTTAGACGTGCTC